>Ga0233430_1000063_pt1 | contig 213307 bp, 149 predicted proteins | sample SI_118_April2016_2_FD_179883 | JGI IMG/M metagenome (GOLD analysis project Ga0233430, IMG submission 179883) | Seawater microbial communities from Saanich Inlet, British Columbia, Canada - SI_118_April2016_150_MG | ecosystem: Environmental > Aquatic > Marine > Inlet | place: Canada: British... | reverse complement strand
CGGGATTGAACGTGGGCCGCACACGGCGGAGACCGACGACGAGCTCATTATCGCCCAGGGGGGGTCGTCGGTGCATACCCTGGCTTTTCTCGAGCCTGTAGAAAGCGCGCTGGCGACGGAAAAAGGGGCGCAGAAGGGGACGGTATTGCCACTTGATCTGGATGCGAGCCCTTTTGCCGATAGCGGGTATACGGGGTGGGTGGAGTATGAGCGGGGGCAGTTTTTGGTGGTCAACTATATCAACGACGACGCACCGATGGCGCAGATTCGCGGGTACCGGTTCAGGCTTGAGGATTTTTGACCCTGAGCGCGGGGTCGCAAATGGAGCTGTCTCAGAGGAAGGAAAATTCTTGATAGTCAAAGATGCCAAAGATATCGCTCGGCAGTGGGTGATTGAGGAAGCCAGTAAAATGCCGGGCTTCTATGGTGCCTACTGCGCCGGCTCGGCGAATTGGCTCCCCGATGACGCCGTCCTTCCCGCGACTTCTGATGTGGATGTATGGGTCGTATACACCAGTCCCAAACCACCGGAAAAGCTCGGGAAGTTCATCTATCGGGACGTTATGCTCGAAGTCTCTTACCAACCAAGCGATCAGCTTCAGTCAACGGACCGGGTCTTGGGTGATTACCATATGGCCGGCTGCTTCAGGACACCGAGTATCATTCTGGATCCATCCGGCCAGTTGACCGAATTCCAGACGACTGTATCGAGAGACTATGCCAAACGCCAGTGGGTCTGTAAGCGGTGCGAAGATGCCATGAACAGGATTCGGCAAAACCTGCAGAAGGTGAGCGAGTCAGAGCTATTCCACGATCAGGTTGCCTGCTGGCTATTCGCGGCGGGCGTGACGACCCACGTGTTGCTGGTAGCCGGTCTGGAGAACCCGACCGTGCGCCGAAGATACGTAGCGGCGCGAGAACTCCTGGCAGACTATAGTCGCTTGGATTTTTACGAGGACCTGCTGGAGATGTTGGGCTGCGCCCGGATGGGTCGGATGGATGTTGAGCATCATCTTGCCGCACTCACCGATGTGTTCGATGTAGCCAAAGAGGTAATCAAAACCCCTTACCGTTTCGCTGCGGATATCAGCGACATCTCCCGACCGATCGCGATTGACGGAAGCTGGGAGCTGATTGAGCGCGGCTACCACCGTGAGGCCATATTCTGGATAGTTGCTACTTATTCCAGATGTCAGCATGTGCTCCACCACGATGCATCCGTTGAGATGCAGGAAAGGTTCAGTCACGGCTACCGGCAACTGCTCGGTGATCTTGGCATCACTGCGTTCGCTGACCTTCAGCAGCGCAGTGGACAGGTCGATAGATTCCTTCCCCGCGTTTGGGAGGTGGCGGAAGCCATTATGGCGGCTAATTCGGAAATCGAAAATTGAGACACAGCGCACAACATCGAGTGCCCGCCTTCGCTTCGCTCTGGAGAAACCTGCTGCGCAGGTTCGGGCACTTTTCGACCTAGAGAATAGGAGATTTAATGTGACTACGCACTCAAGTACACAAGAGTCACCGATCGTTCTTCCGGACGGGACGGAGTTCCAGATCTGGCAGGATGAGACCGAGTACCAGAAGGTGTACTATGTGGATCAGCAACATCCTGGGGCGGCGGACGACAATCCGGGCACAGAAGAGGCGCCCTTTCTCACGATCCAGCGCGCAGCCGAGGTCGTCGAACCTGCAGAAAAGGTGCTGGTCAAGTCGGGCATCTACCGCGAGTGGATCCAACCTGGACGCGGCGGTACCGGTGCGGACGGGATGATCAGCTTTGAGGCCGCGCCGGGCGCTGAAGCCATCATCCGCGGCTCCCAGGTGTTGGATGCGAGGTGGACGAATTCGGAAGAGGCCAGATCGGTAAGCGTATGGAAGGCGGATCTGCCCGAGACATTCTTCGAAGGCGACCATCCTTTCGCCGTGGTCAATACCACCGAAGAGGACTTCGAAATCATGCGCTGGGCGCGCGGGGAGTATGGACGGATCCCGCACACCTTGCCCCGTGCCATGGTTTTCCAAAACGGTCGACGTCTGACTCAGCTTGGGACGTGTGACGACTTACCCCGGGTCGCCGGCGCATTCTGGATCGACGTGGCGCACCACGCGCTGCACGTGAATCCCTTTGACCGCAGAAATCCCAATACCGTGGATATGGAGGCGACCACCCGGCAGTATCTGTTCAATCCGCTGGTGAAGGGGTTGGGGTATATTCGCATCAAGGGATTGACCTTCGAGCATGCGGGCAACGGGTTTATTCGTTCCGGAAATGGCGCGGTGACGACCTGGGGTGGGAACCACTGGATCATCGAGAACAATACGGTCCGTCACATCAATGCCGTGGCCATTGAGATCGGCGCGTTCACCGACGAGGGGACGGAGAGTGAGGATCGGGAGGAGTTGGAGAAGAAGACGGGGGATCATTTGGTACTGGGCAATCATGTCTACGATTGCGGCACGGGCGGCATTCAGGGAACCGTTGTCCCGCGGAGCCTGGTGGCCGACAATCACATCCACGATTGCGGCTGGCAGGAAGTGCAGTCCTACCTGGAGACGGCAGGCATCAAGATCCTGCTCACGCTCGATACGGTGGTGCAGTGTAATCACATTCACCACTGTCATGCAGCTCCCGGAATCTGGATCGATTTTGCCAACCGGAATTCCCGGGTATGCCGGAATCTGCTGCACGATATCGCGGCCGCCAACGGAGCGATCTTCTTTGAGGCATCGAATGTCCTCAATCTGATCGACCACAATATCATTTACAACGTGGAGGGGGGCAGTGGCGTTTATCAGCGGGACTGTGATGGGCTGCTGATCGCCCACAATCTGATCCAGAACTGTGCTGCTGCCGGGGTGCGTATGCGGAAGACGCAGAGCCGGGACCGGGTGGGCATCTGTAAACACAACCGCGTGGTCAACAACATCATCACCCAGTGCCCGGTACCATTCGACTACGAAGTCATGGAGAATGTCTCGGATTACAACATCCTATCCAGTATGGGCGAAGACTTCAGCCTGGGGGACTGGCAGGAGACCGGTCTGGACCCCCACAGCCGCATGGTGCAACTCGACATGGCGATCGATCCCGGGGGCCAGCGTTTGTCCTGGTCGTCCCAGACCGATGCGGTCCTGACGGTGCCCCGTGAGGAGCTGCTGAGTTTCGACTACTTCGGTCGTCCCTATCCTGGAGATGAAGTCCCGGTAGGTCCTTTCACCGAAGGCTGGAGCCCGGTGGGGCGCCGTTTGCGGCTCACTCCCAGCAGGTGAGCGCCCCGGGATGGCGCCCGCCAACGCCTACCATGTCGACTTTGGCGGCTCGAGCCCTCTTATCCCAACTATCGACAGGAGATCAAACGCAATGCGGATACTCGTAACCGGCGCGGCTGGCCAGGTGGGCAGCACCGTGGCTCGCGGCCTGCGACAGCGTCACCAGGTGCGCGGCCACGACCGCGTGCCCATGCCCGAGCTCGACGATACCGTCGTCAGCGACCTGACCGATTTCGATGCTGTTCTCGAGGCGACTCGCGGCATGGATGGGGTGGCCCATATCGGCGGTTTGCCGGGTGGCGACGAGTGGGAGCCAATCCATCAGAGCAACATCATCGGCACCCACAACGTGTTCGAGGCCTGCCGCCGCAATGGCGTCAAGCGCGTGGCCTTTGCAAGCCGTATCGGCGTGTGGAGTAAGTTTCCGCGGGGCGTCACTCTCACAGTCGACCTGGCACCCACCCCTGTCGGCTTCTACACGATCAGCAAGGTTTTCGGCGAGTCGATCGCCTACTCGTACGCCCACGAGTACGACATGGGTTGCGTCTGCGTCCGCATTGGCGACTTCCACCTGGGCCGAGACCAGCCCGAATCCCCCCTCCATCTCAGCTACGGCGACTGCCTCCGGGTGTTCGAGCAGGCACTGGTGCACCCCGGCGTGACCTTTGCGGTCGTCTTTGGAGTGTCGGACAGCAACTGGCCGCTCTACGATCTGGACCACGGCAGGCGGGTAATCGGCTACTATCCGCAGGATCGTTCGTTTGTTCCGGAGGATAAGTGGTAAAATAGATCCGAGCCCGCCTTTTCCATGGAGATATCTCGAGTGAATAACGCGCCGATCTACATCCCCGTTCAAGACTGGGACAGCGTCGAAAACCTACCGCAGGGTTGGGAGCCGTTGCCGGGTTGGCAATACGCCAAGCGACTGGTGCTCACAAACGATACAGACCACGAGCGCCGCTCAGAGCCGCTCGAGGCCGATGTCGACATTCACTCTCGCCATATCACCGACCTGGTGCGTGAGGTGTGCGTCGCCAGGGTCGTGGGCGAGGCCGGTCCACTCAGGGAAGTGCCCAGCCAGGTACATCTGGTCGCCGAAGAGGACGAAATGCTCCGTTGCCGGCTGTTTTTTCTTGCCGACGTTGCTGCCAAAGGCATGGCTACCTACGTGGTGCTCTACGGCAATCCGGATGCGCCCGACCCCGCATACGAGACCGATCTGTCCGTCAATGGTGAAGGGTATGCGCTGGAGATCGAGAACGAGCACTACCGCGCCATCCTCTCCGACTTGAGCGGCAACTGGAAGAGCCATTTCCCCAAAGGGTGGGTAGCGCAGCTCGACAGCGGCGGCGGCCACGGCGTGGAGGGTACGATCCACTGGGGACCGGATTGGAGCGATGAGCGCGTCGGTCGCTATCGAATCACCAGCTGGGATGGTCCACCCATGTTCGCTTACGACGTGATGTGCGGTCCCGTCTGTCTGCGAGTGCGTCGCCGCGGGCATCCGATCCTGTGCCTCGGCCCCCAGATCGGCCGCCCCCACAAAGTCATGGCTACCGTCGTCTATACCTTCTGGGCCGGTCAGCCGTATGTCCTCATGGAGTCCAAGCTCGAAATTCTCGAGGATGTGCGCTTTCGCGACTGCCGCAACGATGAGTTCGTCATCGGCGAGGATCTGCCCGACAGGGCCTGGATGGGGCCCGACGGTGAGATCGGATTCGGCGCCGAGGGTTGGAATCGGCAGGATCCACGCTGGATGACCTATTTCAACCGCGAGACGGGAGAGGGGTTCGGCAGCGTCCACCTGGAATTCGAAAACACAAACCCGAACTGGACGGAACCGGAGGGCGCCGGTTTCTCTCGGACCGGTGTCTGGGTTCGTTCCCCCGTGCACCATGGGAACATGCAGGCCGGCGACTACGTCTACGAAAAGAACGCGTACGTCATACACCGCTTCGTGGAAAAGGGCGAACACAGTGGTTTTGCCGATCTCGTCGCTCACCAACAACGCCTGCTACATCCCGTCACACAGGTCGAGGCCACCCCGATACCCAGGCCTGTCACCTACGAAAACGCGATGGATGCCCTGCGGGGCACGAATGAATTCGAACTCTATCTGGAGGGATCGCCCTGGGGTCAGCGGCAGCTCAGCTTTGTCGACACTGGGATCGTGCGCAAGGTCGTCGTCGACGGTGGCGATATCTACATCGACCTGATCATGCCGTACGCCGGGCGAGAAACCTGGTTTGACTGGTTCTCGGATTGCATCAAGGAGCAGTTCGCAGCGCGCCTAATGGACGTGGGCAACGTCGAGATTCGACGCGTGTACGAGCCGCAGTGGACGCCGCAGCAGATGAGCGACAGAGCCCGTCGCGCCATAGGGCAATCGGGATGAGCGAGTGCAGAATCTAACAGCACCTCACGCGTAGCGCCGGATCCCGGAAAGTTCAAGACTTACCACGCCCAGAACCGCCGCTACACCCCCTTCAGCTCGATCTCGTGCTTGTGATGGCAGGCGACCAGATGCGGGCTCCCTTCGCCATCGGCCGTATCCTCCAGCTGCGGATACTCCTGCCGGCACAGATCGCTGCCGTAGCGGCAGCGCGGCGCAAAGGGACAGCCGTCGACATTCTGCTCCGACGGCTCCATTGCCTCGCTCTCCTCCCCATCTTCCATCCAGGGAGCGTGCGGATCGGGAGCCGGCGCGGCGTTCAGCAGCATAGTCGTGTAGGGATGTCGCGGGCGGGTGAAAAGCGTCTCCGTCTCCGTCTGCTCCACCAGGCGTCCTCGATACATGACCGCCACCCGATCGCACAGATAGCGAACCACGCTCAGGTCGTGGGCGATGAAGAGAAGGGTGAGGTGCAGCTCCTGCTGCAGCTGCTTGAGCAGATTGAGAATCTGCGCCTGCACGCTCACATCCAGCGCCGAAACCGGCTCGTCTGCGACGATCAACGACGGGCTCAGCGCCAGCGCCCGGGCGATGCCGATCCGCTGCCGCTGACCGCCGCTGAAGGCGTGGGGATAGCGGCGAATGTAGCGCGGATCGAGCCCCACCCGCTCCATCAGTTCGGCGACCCGCAGTTCGCAGTCGCGCCGCTTCCAGCCGTGCGCCTTCAGCGGTTCGGCGATCAGGTCGAGGACCGGCATGCGCGGGTTGAGCGAGGAGTAGGGATCCTGAAAGATCATCTGCATGTCGCGGCGCACTTCGTGGAGCTGGCCCCGCGACAGCGCCGCCATATCCACCGCTTCTCCATTGCTCCGCCGGAAGAGGATCCGCCCCGCCGTCGGGTCCAGAGCGCGCAGGATCATCCGCCCGGTAGTCGTCTTGCCGCAGCCGCTCTCCCCCACCAGCCCCAGCGTCTCCCCCGACTCGATCGAGAAGCTCACGTCGTCGACCGCCTTCACCTGTCCGGTGATCCGGCGCAGCAGACCCCGCCGCACCGGAAAGTGCTTTCTCAGCCCTTCGACTCGGAGAATACTGTTCTCGGCCAGTTCAATCATGCTGGGGAACGCTCTCTTCGGTATGCTTGAAACAGCTGGCGAAATGATCGGCGGCGACCTCCACCCGGGCGGGCATCTCCCGATGGCAGATGTCGCCTACTTTCTCCTTGCAGCGAGTGTGGAACGGGCAGCCGTTCGGCAGCGCGTGGGCGCTGGGAACACTCCCCTCGATCGGCTCCAGGTGCTGCGATTTGCTCGTCAGGCTCGGAATCGACCGCAGCAGGGCCGCGGTGTAGGGATGGGCCGGCGCGTCGAAGATAGCCGCCACCGGCCCCTCCTCGACGACGCGGCCCAGATACATGACATAGACATACTCCACCGTGTGGGCCACCACGCCCAGATCGTGGGTGATGAGCATCAGCGCCAGACCCAGTTCCCGCTGCAGCCGCTGGATGAGCGCCAGGACGCGGGCCTGCACGGTCACGTCCAGCGCCGTGGTCGGCTCGTCGGCGATCAGCAGTCGAGGATTGCTCGCCAGCGCCATGGCGATCATCGCCCGCTGCCGCATGCCGCCCGAAAGCTGGAAAGGGTAGTCGTCGGCGCGCTCCTCCGGGTCGGGAATACCGACCAGCCCCAGCAGCTCCACCACCCGCTCCCGCGCCTGCTCCTCGTCCATCCGGTCGTGGAGCCGGATCATCTCGGCGATCTGGTTGTGGACGGTGTGCACCGGCGAAAAGGCGGTCATCGGCTCCTGGAAAATCATCGAGATATCACCGCCGCGGATCTGTCGCATCTCGAGGCTGTTCGCATCGACGGCGGCCAGATCGATCTCCTTTTCATCCGCCTTGCGCCGATAGCGCATATGGCCGCTGGTGATCACCGCCGAGCGGGGCAGAATGCGCAGCAGAGCGTTGGCCGCCATCGTCTTGCCGCAGCCGCTCTCTCCCACGATGCCGACCGATTGACCGGCGTCGACCCGAAAACTGACCCCGTTGAGCGGACGCACCACCCCCTCGTCCCGATCGATGCGCACGCTCAGATCGTCCACCTCCAGAAGAGGGGCCGAAGCGCCGCCGTTCCGCTCGGTCGTCGGTGAGTTACCCGTCATATAGATCTTCGAACCATTAATTTAAACATCGCTATTTTCTGCCTGTCCACCTGATATCCAGAAACCCGCTTAGCCGCGCAAAAGATCCACCTACCGCGAAGCGTACGGATCGGCGGCGTCGCGCATACCGTCGCCGACGACGTTGAAAGCCAGGACGGCCAGGACGACGAACAGCCCCGGTAGCAGCAGCCAGGGAGCCATCGACACCGCCTGGAAGTTCTGCGCCTTTTGCAGCAGCACGCCCCAGCTGACCACCGGCGCTCGGAGACCGATACCCAGAAAGCTGAGCGCCGTCTCTCCCAGAATCATACCCGGCACCGCCAGCGTCGCGGCGGTGATGACGTGGCTGAGAAACGAGGGCAGCAGATGTTTGAAGATGATCTTCAACTCGCTGGTCCCCGACAGCCGCGCGGCAACCACGAAGTCCTCGTCGCGCATCGACAGAAACTTGCCGCGCACCACCCGCGCCAGTCCGGTCCAGCCCATCAGCGAGAGGATGAGAGTGACCCCGAAGTAGACCCGCAACGGCGGCCAGTGCGCCGGCAGGGCGGCGCTCAGCGCCATCCACAGCGGCAGCTGCGGCACCGCCATCAGCACCTCGATCCCCCGCTGCACGACGATATCGACCGAGCCGCCGTAATAGCCGGCCAGACCGCCCAGCAGAATGCCGATCAGAAAGGTCATACTCACGCCGATCAAACCGATCGTCAGCGAGATGCGCGCCCCGTAGAGGATGCGACTGAGCAGATCGCGACCCAGATCGTCGGTCCCCAAAAGAAAGAGCGGCGCGTCCGTCCCGGCGCTGAACAGGTGCAGATTGGTTTCGAACAACCCCCACATCTCGTACTCGGGACCGCGCGCAAAAAAGCGAATCGGATGAATCTTGTTGGGATCGATAATATAGGCGCGCTGCCATTCACCGGCGGTCGGATCCTGTTGCAGACCGTATACAAAGGGGCGCAGATGGAAGCCCCCTTCAACATCGAAGAAGCGCACTCCCTGGGGCGGGCACAGCACGTACTCGGCATTCCGCTGATTCGGCTCGTGCGGCGAGATGAACTCGCAGAGCGCCGCCACCCCGTACAGCGTCAGCAGAACCACGCTGCCGACCAGGGCCAGCTTGTGGCGGCGGAACCGCAGCCACATCAGTCGCCACTGCGAGGCAAAGGCGAACTCCTGCTCTTCGATCGGTTCCTCCTCGACCCGGGAATCGACCGATGCCTGTATCTCGTCCACGTGACTTTCCTCACTCATAGCGGATGCGCGGATCGGCGATCGCCAGTAGAATATCCGAGATCAACGTGCCTATTACAGTCAGCGTGCTGAGCATCAGCAAAAAACTGCCGGCCAGATACATGTCCTGGTTCTTTAGCGATTCGAGCAGCAGCGGCCCGGTCGTCGGCAGACTCAGCACCACACTGACGATTGCCGCCCCCGAGATCAGCGCCGGCAGCATCCAGCCGACCGTGCTGATAAACGGATTGATGGCGATGCGCAGCGGATACTTTATGACCAATCGGGCCGGGCTCAGCCCCTTGGCCAGCGCCGTGGTCACATACGGCTTGCCCAGTTCGTCCAGCAGATTGGCCCGCATAATGCGCACCAGCCCGGCCATGCCGCCCGCACCGATGACCACCGCCGGAATCCACAGATGGCTCAGCAAATCGAGAAACTTGCCCCCGCTCCACGCCGCCCCCGCATACTCTGGAGAGAACAGCCCACCCACGGCGATGCCGAACCACTCGTACCCCAGAAACATCAGCACCAGAGCCAGCAGGAAATTGGGCGTCGCCAGCCCCAAAAAGGCGAGAATCGTGGCGGTGTAGTCCAGAATCGAATACTGCCGCAGAGCCGAGTACACGCCCACCGGAAAGGCGACCATCCAGGTGAACAGCGTCGCCGTCAGCGTGATCAGCAGCGTAAAACCGAGCCGCTCCCAGATCAGGCTGTTGACCGACTGGCCGTACATCACCGAATAGCCCATGTCCCCCTGCAGTAAGCCGCCGACCCACTTGAAATACTGCACGTGCAGCGGGTCGTTCAGATGATAGCGCTCGCGCAGAGCGGCGATCTGTTCCTCCGACACCTCCTGCCCTTCGGCCTGCAGCTCCTGCAGACGCGAGGTGATGATATCCCCCGGAGGCAGTTGGATGATGGTGAACACCAGCACCGAAATGATCGCCAGCGTCGGGATCATGAGCAGGGTGCGGCGAATGATGTAGTTGAGCATGTTCGACTCTTTCTCTCAGTCCTGCGCGATATACCAGGTCTCCGGGTAGTACGGCCACGACCAGCGCGAGTCCCAGCCCCAGTACCCGTGGCGCGGCACGTTGCGCAGATCGTCGCGCACGATCACCGGGTGCGGTCCCAAGCCGATGATGCCGATCGCCCAGATATTCTCCGCCTGGCTGCGCAGGATATTCTTGCCCGCCTCGATCCGTTCCGCCTCGTCCGTAGTGCGGCGCAGGATCTCCCACCAGGCGATGAGCTGTTTGACCTCGGGCGGCGGCTCCCAGCCGCGCTCCCCGTCGGATCGGTACCACCGCGACCACTCCGCCCAGTGGTTGATCTCCTGACCGATGTGCATCGGCACATACCAGAACGGCTCAACGGGAAAGAGAATATCGGCGTTGCGGTCGGCGTGCCACAGACTCATATCCATGAGACCGGCCCGGGCGCGGATATTCTTGAGCGATCCGCTGATCTGTCTGGAGTTGATCGCCAACCCCACCTCGCGCCAGTGGGCGGTAACCAGTTCTACGGTGATCTGTTTGGGCGTCTCGCCGATGGTGTATTCGAGCGTGATCTCCAGAGGGCTGCCGTCCGGAAAGTCCCGCCGACCGTCGCCGTTCCGATCTATCAAACCCATCTCGTCGAGCAGCACCCCCGCCCGCTGCGGATCGTGCTCCGCCCAGGCGCTGGCGAACTCCGGCTCAAAAAAGCGGCTGGCCGGGACGACGGTGAGCTGGCGTGGCACCCCCTTCCCGTAGTAGGCGATCTTGTTGATCTCCGGACGGTTGATCGCCAGGGAGAGGGCGCGGCGGAAACGCACATCCTGGAAGATCCGGCTCAGTCGTTCATTTGGGTGCGTTATATTGGCCATGATCGCCACGTCCGAACCGTACGGGCGCGGCCACAGATAGGTCGAATAGCCGTTCTTTTTTTCAAACCGCTTGAAAAGCGGAATATCGCCCGTCTTGAACTGGCGCCCGGCAATGCTGACCTGACCGGTAGACGCCTTGGCCGCCATGATCTCGTCGCTGTCCACCCGCTGCACTTCTAGATAGTCGATATAGGGCAGCTGATTCCCCTCTAAGTCTACCTTGGCATAGTAGGGGTTGCGGCGAAAACTGTTGCGCGTCGACGTCGCGCTGACAATCGCGTAGGCGGTTTTCACCGGCCGGTGAAAAACCATCAGGTCGCGGACGTTGTTGACCGCCTGGAAGTAGGTGAGCCAATCCTGCAGACCCAGCTCCTGTGCCTCTCGCTCCAGCTGCTCGACCGGAGTGAAGTCCGGATGATAGCGACGCATGAAGTGCGCCGGCAGCGAGGTTTGCCAGCCGTTGTGGGCCAGGAAATTGACGAACAGTGGCTGCGGTTTGGGGAAGTGGTAGCTGAAGTGATAGGGGTCGTGGACCTCGATCCGCATCCCCTTGAAGCGGGGCCCCACCACGGGCGTGAGCCGCTTGTCCATGAGGACGTGCTCGAACCAGAAGGCGAAATCGGCGGAGGTAATCGGATGGCCATCGGACCACCTGTGCCCGGGGCGCAAACTGATAGTCAGCGTGCTCGCGCCATTGCTGTACTCCGCCTTCTCCGCAAAGTTCGGCAGCGTCAGCGTCAACCGCGGCCCCACGCGCAGCGGTCCCTCAGGCACGTTGAGCAGTTGCTCACCGGCGTAGAACAGTTCGGCTGTCCCACCGTACTGGCCGATGCCGTCGATCCCCTCGACGACGATCGGATCGTCCGGCAACCGCTCCTCGACCGGAGGCAGCTCTCCCGCGGCGACCTGCTCGTCCAGCATCGGCGACTGGCGGAAGCGCTCGAGACCGACCTGGGAGGCGGTGCGCGGCGGCTGGAACCAGCTTTCGGGCCAGGCCTCCCGGGGAATATCTCCCCCCGTCAGCGCCGGGTCGTTGGATTGGGACTCAGCTCGGTCTGTGGTATTCGCTGGTACCCGATCTCCCTGCTCCCCATCGCTGCACCCCCACAGCAGGACCAGACCGGCGGCCAGAAGCAGGACGAAAATCAGGCGGGGCGATCTCGCCTGCCTTTTTTTTACTTTAGTAGACAAAGGAAGCGGGGCTCGGCAAAAAAATGAACGGTGACCGCGTCGATAAAAAAAAACGCGGAGAGTCAGCATCCGACTGCGACGACGATCCCCTGGTAAATGCATGACTGCAGCCAGGAGTATAAAATAGTATAGTGCCTGTGCTGGTCCAGTCAACGAGGACGAGAGGTCGAGCGCACACCGGATTCGGCGAGCAACAAAGTCGAGGCAACGACCGCTATCTAGAAAAATTAAATCCTGGAGTGCTTTCCCCCGATCGTCAAGCCTGCCTATATTCTTGTCCCGATACCCCCATCGGGAGATAGCGGATGACCCAACCCTCCTTTGCCGGGCTCTGGCCCGTAATGCTGACCCCTTTCCGCGACGACGGCGCCATCGACTGGCCGTCCGTCGATGCCCTCGTAGACTGGTACCTTGAAAAAGGAGCCACCGGCCTGTTCGCCGTTTGCCAGTCGAGCGAGATGTTCGCCCTGTCGCCCGACGAGCGCCTGCAGCTGGCTCGCAGCGTCGTCGCCCGCGCCGCCGATCGCGTCCCCGTGGTCGCCAGCGGCACCTTCGGCGGACCGGTGGCCGAACAGGCGGACTTTGTCCGCCGAATGGCCGACACCGGGGTCGCCTCGGTGGTCGTCCTCACCAACCAGTTCAACCCACCCGCAGCGGACGAAGACGATTTTCGCTCCCCCCTGGAAGAGCTGGTGGCGCTGACCGACCCCGTGCCCCTGGGACTCTACGAGTGTCCGGTTCCGTACAAACGGCTGCTTTCCCCCCGACTCCTGGCCTGGGCGGCCTCCACCGGGCGCTTCCTCTACCACAAAGACACCCTCTGCGACATGGAACCGCTCAAAGCCAAGATCGACGCGGTGCGCGGCACCGATCTGGCCCTGTTCAACGCCAACACGCCCACTGCCCTCGCCTCCCTCCAGTACGGCGCCGCGGGCATCTCGCCGATCGCCGCCAATATCTACCCCGAGCTCTTCGCCTGGCTCTGCAGCCACCCCCGGGAGGCGGAAGCACCCGATCTGCAGCGCCTGCTGGCCGTGATGGAGGGGATCGTAGTCATGCGCTATCCGGTCGGCGCCAAGCACGCCATGCACCGGCGCGGCCTGCCGATCTCCCTCAAGTGCAGGAACGCCGACATAGAGCTCAACGCCGACGATCGAGAGCTGCTGCGCTATCTTCTGGAGACGGTTGACCAGCTGAATGAAAAGCTGGCATTGTGAAAAACCCGCGTTTTTTGGATCTTCAGACTATGAGTACTGATCTGCCCTATTAGTTAGAAGGAGATGGCATTCATGCCAGAAGAGGAAGCAGCAACTGACGAAATTGACGAAATTAGGGATTGCGCCCTGATCGTCTACCAGGAGGGAGCCCCTCAGAAGCTCCTGTTCAACTTCCTGAACATGCTGCTCAGCTACCAGTACGGCCTGCTGGTCGAGACCGCAGATGACCTCATCAAAGGCGGCAGGGCGCTGCGCAAACGCAACAGGAACACCCGCTGTGTGTTCGTCATCCAGGACCGACCGCTAAACATCGACAACGCCATCCCCCTACTCTCCCAGCAGGGAGAAACTCCCCTCTTCCTCCTCTTTCCAGCCGCCCTTGTCGAAGCGCAGAGGGACGCCTGCACCGACCTGGACAACGTCTTTCTCTGCGCCTGGGAGGCGACCTTTGGCAACCGCACCTTCACCCTGGCCCGCCTGGTCCAAATCGCCTTTGAGGAAAACGGCATCCGCGGCCTGCTCGACGACCTCGGCAAGGAGGACGAAGTAAATCAGCAGCTGGACGCCCGCCTGCAGAACATCGACACCCTGCCCACCCTGCCGGCCATCGTGCTGCGCCTCATGCAGCTGCTGAATAGACCCAAGACCAGTCTGCAGGATCTGGAAAAGATACTCTCCAGCGATCCGGCCATGACCCTCAAAATCATGCAGGTGGTCAACTCTCCCGCCTTTGCCGGAGCATCCGGGGAAAGGGAGTGGTCCCTCAAGGAGGCGCTCGCCCGACTGGGCATGAAGCAGGTGGCCACCATCGCCCAGCAGGTCGCCCTGGTCAACTGCTTTGTCAAACCCCGAGAGAGCGACTTCGACCTCCACCGCTTCTGGCTGCACTCCATGGGCTGCGCGGTAATAGCAGAGCAGCTCTACACCCAGAGAATCATCCGCACGCCGAGTAAAATCCGCGCCGAAGATTACTGGATCGCCGCCCTGCTCCACGACAGCGGCAAACTCGTCCTCGGCTTCTTTTATCCCGACTGGTTCGAAAGAGTGGTGGACCAGCAAAAGGACGGGAAAAATTCCTTCAGGGAGGCCGAAGCGCAGCTGAGCGAGGCGATCAACCACGAGCGCATAGGGCAGATCCTGATGCTCAAGGCACAGGCGGGACTGGAGGTGGTGGAAGCGGTGAGCCAGCACCACGAGCCGGGGGAATTTCCCGGCTCCCTGACCTGCCTCGTCCATATGGCCGACAACCTCAGCAAAGAGCTGGGACTGGGGTACTCGCTCGAAGAGAAGATCGTCTACTCCCCCGACATTCTGCGCACGCTGAAGCTGGAGGAGAAGGACATACCGCCGCTGAAAGAAAAACTGCGCGAAACCATCGTCGAGGAGATCAACAAACAGGTGGAGCAGTATCTCCAGTAGCCGAGCTCACCCTCACCCGTCCGGCGCAGCAATCGGCCCACCACCCTCGGTCGTCCTCTTCAACTCGGGTTCTGGACATCCACCTCAGACCACCGTCCCCGACGGCACCACCCCGCTCCGCGGCACCACCACCACCTCGTCGCGGATATACCACCCCTCACCGTCCGCCTCCCTCACCCCCCCGCGATTGACCAGCACCACGTCGTCCCCCACGTGCGCCCCCTTGTCGACGATCGCCCCGCGTATGTAACAGCGCCGACCGATCCCCATCGGCGGAATGCCTCGCCTCAAATTGGCGGCGATCTGTTCGGCGCTCTCGTAGTAGTTGGCGCCCATGACGATCGAGTCCTCGATGCGGGTGTCGGCCCCCACCACGCAGCGCAGACCGATGATCGAGCGGGCGATCTCCGAACGATCGATGATCGAGCCCTCGGCCAGCATGCTGCTGCGGATGTGACTCTCGTTGATCTTGGTGTCGGGCAGGTGATGTCCGTAGGTGTAGATCGGCGCCGATTCGTCGTAGAAGTTGAAACGAGGTACCGTCTCCAGCAGCGCCAGATTCGCCTCGTAGAACGAGCGAATCGTGCCGATATCTTCCCAGTATCCGTCGAAAAGAAAGGCGTGAACCGCATCGACGCCGACGCTGCGGGGGATGATCTGTTCGCCGAAGTCCACATTGGCCGCCGCCGATACCTTCTCAACCAGCACCTCGGTCCTGAAGACATAGATCCCCATCGACGCCAAAAATCCCTTTGCACCCGCCTCCGGGATCTGCTCCTTCAACTCCGTCGAATCCGCCTCCAGACCCTTGAGCTCCGCTTCTTTCTTCGGCTTCTCGACAAAGTGCGAAATCCGGCCGTCTCGATCGGCGCGCAGAATCCCAAACCGGTGCACCTGGGACCGATCGACCGGAATGGCGCCCACGGTGATATCCGCTCCGCTCTCTACATGGGCGGCGATCATCGGTCGGTAATCCATCCGATAGAGGTGATCGCCGGCCAGGATCAACACGTGCTCCGGGTGTTCGGGCGAATCGATCAGGTGCGGCAAATTCTGGCGCACCGCATCCGCCGTGCCCTGATACCAGTCCAGATTGGTGGGCGTCTGGGCGGCGGCCAGGACGCGCACCGAGCGACTGGTGACCAAGCCGAAGTGGTAGGTCTCGGAGATGTGGCGGATGAGCGAGGCGGAGTTGAACTGAGTGAGGATGAAGATCTCGTCCAGCCCCGAGTGGATGCAGTTGCTCAGCGGGATATCGATCAGCCGGAACTTGCCGGCGATCGGCACGCTCGGTTTGGCGCGTTCCTCGGTCAGGGGAAAGAGGCGAGTGCCCCGTCCCCCGCCCAGAATGACGGTCCGGATGTTTTGCATGATGCACCTCCGATCCGACGGCGAGAGGCGGAGCAGTGCAAAACCATTGGGGATTCCGAGCAGACCGCGATATCGCCGGTTCTCCTCCGCATCGACCGTCGACCCGGGGAGATCGGGAGATCGGATCTTAGAGGTACTATACGCGTTGGCATCCCGATGGACAACGGAAATCTCCTCAACGGCCCATTAGACAGTACCGTTGTAACTGGCCGGGATTCCCCTCAGTGCTTATTCTTGAAGAGTATGAATTCAATGCCTCCTATGATCGACACGCCCGAAGCACTCCGTTCCCTCATCGACCGCGCCCTGCAGCGAGACAGCGTCGCCCTGGATACTGAATTCGTCTGGGACCGCACTTACTACGCCAAACTGGGTGTAGTGCAGGTAGCTCTCTCCGAGGAGGAGTGCTTCCTCGTCGACGCAGTAGCTCTCGACCTGGCCCCCCTCGGTGAACTCCTCGCCGCGCCCGGAGTCGTGAAAATCCTCCACGACGCCCCTCAGGACCTGACCATCCTGCGGCGCGCCACCTGCGCCTTTCCGCACAATGTCTTCGACACCCGCATCGCCGCCGGACTGGCCGGCCTGAGCTCGACCACCTCCCTGGGCGAACTGGTCGGCACGGTTATCGGCGTCGACCTGGCCAAAACCGAGTCGCGCACCGACTGGCTGCGCCGGCCCCTCACCGAGCAGCAGGTCGCCTACGCCATCGAGGATGTCTGCTACCTAGCCGCAGTGCGCGACGTGCTGCTAGAGCGCAGCTGCGCGCTGCAACGGGACGGCTGGCTGCGGGAAGAACTCGCCCTCCTGGACGACCCTGGCCTCTACGAAGAAAAGGATCCGCGCCAGCAGTACCTGCGAGTCAAGGGCATGGGGCGCGCCTCGCGACGCGAGCTGGCCATCCTGCGCGAACTGGCCGCCTGGCGCGAGGAGGAGGCACAGCGCGTCGACCGCCCCCGCAACCGCGTCATCCCCGACGACATCCTCCTCGCCCTGGCCCGCCGCCAGCCGCAGACGCCGGACGACCTGCGCGCCTACAAAGGCCTGGGGCGCCGCTTCTATCCGAACGTCCTGGAGCTGGTCATCTGCGGCCTGGCCGTCTCCGACGCCGACTGTCCCCCCAGACGCCAGCGCCGCCGTCGCGGCGACGAAGAGCGGTTCGAGGCACAGATCGACCGGGCCATGTCCCACATGCGCACCCGCAGCGAGTCGCTCGACATCGATCCCCCCTTCGTCGCCTCCCGGGCCGAGGTCAAGACTCTGGTCCACGCCGGCCCCAAAGCCGGCCCCGAAAACCATCGACTGCTGCGCGGCTGGCGCCGGGAGTTCGTCGGCTGCGAGCTGCTCGACATATTGGCCGCGCTCTGATCCCCTCTCCGCGACCGTTCCCCGCACGGGCCGGAACTCCACCCCCGCAGTAGAAAGGTGACTATGCCGCGACCGAAGAAGAAAGTCTTCGTCCTCGACACCAACGTCATCCTCCACGACAGCTCCTGTCTCCACCACTTCGAGGAACACGACGTAGTCGTGCCGATCGTCGTCCTGGAGGAGCTGGACCAGTTCAAAAAGGGGAACGAAACCCTCAACTACCACGCCCGCGAATTCCTCCGCGCCCTCGATGCACTCAGCGGCGACAAACTCTTCAACGGCGGCGTCGAACTCGGCCCCGGACAGGGCAAGATCAGTCTCCGCCTGGAGAGCGAATTCCACCCCGACCTGACGCCCAGCTTCTCCCCCGCCAAACCGGACCACCACATCCTCAACGCCGCCTACCAGATCACCACGGGAAAACCCGCGCGCCAGGCGATCCTGGTCAGCAAGGACGTCAACCTGCGCATGAAGGCCAAATCGATCGGCCTGATGGCCCAGGACTACAGAAACGACCAGGTCGCCGACGTCTCCGCCCTCTACACCGGCAGCCGCACCGAAGAGAATGTCGACAGCGAGCTGATCGACCGTCTCTACCGGGATCCGTTCACTCTCGACCCCACTGAACTGGACCTGGAGGACGCGCCGCGGCCCAACGAATACCTCATCCTGCGCAACGGCCGCAAGTCTGCCCTGGCCACCTTCGACGCCGCCGATAACGCCGTCAGGCACGTCGACAAACTGTCCGCCTACGGTATCATCCCCCGCAACGCCGAGCAGACCTTCGCCCTGCACGCCCTGCTCGATGACCGAATCCAGCTGGTCACCCTCTCCGGCAAGGCCGGCACCGGCAAGACCCTGCTCGCCCTGGCCGCCGCCCTGCAGCGGCGCAAGAGCTACCGCCAGATCTTTATGGCCCGCCCGGTGGTCCCCCTCTCCAACAAAGACCTCGGCTTCCTGCCCGGCGATATCGACTCCAAAATCGCCCCCTATATGCAGCCCCTCTACGACAACCTGGGCGTCATTCAAGACCAGTACCAAACCACCGAGAGCAAGCACCGGCGCATCGACGACTTCCTCGAGGAAGAGAAGCTGGTCATCTCCCCCCTGGCCTACATCCGCGGCCGCAGCCTGGTGCGCGTCTACTTCATCGTCGACGAGGCCCAGAACCTCACCCCCCACGAGGTCAAGACCATCATAACCCGCGCCGGTGAGGGGACCAAAATCGTCTTCACCGGCGACATCTTCCAGATCGACCACCCCTACCTCGACAGCCAGGCGAACGGCCTGAGCTACCTGATCGAAAAGATGCAGGGCCAGCCGATCTACGCCCACGTAAACCTGCAAAAAGGAGAACGTTCTCCACTGGCAGAGTTAGCCAGCAATCTCCTGTAACAGCGTTAGAGTTAGAACACCAGACACATACGGACTCACCCAAGGGAACGCCGTTCCCATTTAGCAGAGTTAGCCAGCAATCTCCTGTAACAGCGGCACCCGTAAAACGTCCGATTCACCCGGACCAAAACTATGAACGCATTCTTTCAGCACCTCTTCACCCGTCTGGGCGCCCCCGAAATCACCATTTCCCTGCTCGCCCTGACCAGCGCCGTCCTCCTGGTCGCCGTCCTCAGCCTGCTCGCCTACCTGCTCGCCCGGCGCGCCATCCTCAATCCCCTGATCCGCCTGATCCGGCGCACCACTGCCACCTGGGACGACGCCCTGCTCGACAATCGCGTCCTCCACCGTCTCACCCACCTGGCACCCATCTTCGTCCTCTATCACCTGGCCCCCCTGGCCCTGGATAGATACGGACCGCTGGCTGCCAGCGCCGTCCAGATCTACCTGACTATCGTCACCCTCCTGGTCATCGGCGCCGCCCTCAGTGCCGGCCTCGAAATCTACGGTGACACCGGCACTGCCGAAGAGATCTCCATCAAGAGCGTCGTCCAGTTCGCCAAAGTCGTCCTCTACTTCATCGGCGGTATCTTCGTCGTCTCCATCCTCCTCGGCAAAACCCCGCTCTACCTGCTCAGCGGCCTGGGCGCCCTCACCGCCGTACTCGTGCTGGTCTTCAAGGACGCCATCCTCGGCTTCGTCGCCGGCATTCAGCTCACCGCCAACAAAATGGTCGCCCGCGGCGACTGGATCGAAATGCCCAACTACGGCGCCGACGGCGACGTGCTCGACGTCTCCCTGACCACCGTCAAGGTCCAGAACTGGGACAAAACCGTCACCACCATCCCCACCTACGCCCTCATCAGCAACTCCTTCAAGAACTGGCGCGGGATGCAGGAGTCGGGCGGCCGCCGCATCAAGCGCTCCATAAACATCGACGTCAACACCATCAAATTCTGCGACGAGGAGATGCTCGCGCGTTTCGCCCGCATCCAGCACATCGCCGCGTATATCGAAGGCAAAAAAGAGGAGCTGGCCGCCTACAACCAGGAACTCCGGGCCGACCTCTCCAGCCCGGCCAACGGCCGCCGCCTCACCAACGTCGGCACCTTCCGCGCCTACGTCGTCGCCTACCTGCGCCACCACCCGATGGTCAACCGGGATATGACCTTCCTGATCCGTCACCTGGCCCCCACCGAGCACGGCCTGCCGATCGAAATCTACGTCTTCTGCAAGGACATCGTCTGGGCCAACTACGAGGCGGTCCAGGCCGACATCTTCGACCACATCCTGGCCATCGTCCCCGAATTCGACCTGCGCCTCTTCCAGGCCCCCACCGGGGGAGACTTTCGCGCGTGGGGAAACCGGCCGCAGAGATGAACCTCAGCCACAAAAATCGATTGTTTTTCTGTTTACATAATTTTGTAAAATTAAAAATGCTGTCAGTCGCATTAGCGAGAGAATATGCGGAGAAATAAGGGAATTTTCCACTCCTGTTAGATTCTCGTCCCTTGTCCGCATATGAACATTTGTTTACTATATATATAACCCTCTGCTCTTGCTTGGATTCGGCGGCGCCCATTTCTTAGCATATGGACGCGATCGAGGGGGCAGAACCCTTTTCTTTTGAACCCCAAAAACAGGCTAAAACGTGAGCGAACAGATACTCTACACCACCCTCGAATCCCCCATCGGCCCCCTCCTGCTGGCCGCCGACGACGCCGGCCTCCGCCACATCCTCTTCCAGGCAGGTCCCCGCTCTCAGGGACCCGATCCCGCCTGGCGCCGCGTCGATTCCCTACCGCTCGAAGCCGCCGACCAACTCGACGCCTACTTCGCCGGCAACCTGCGCGAATTCGACCTCCCCCTGGCCCCCGAAGGCACCACCTTCCAGCTCGAAGTCTGGGCCGCCCTCGAGGAAATCCCCTATGGCCAGACCACCACCTACGCCGGCATCGCCAATCAGATCGGCCGCCCCACCTCCACCCGCGCCGTGGGCGCCGCCAACGGCCAGAACCCCCTGCCCATCGTCGTCCCCTGCCACCGCGTCATCGGCAGCGACGGCTCCCTCACCGGCTTTGGCGGCGGCCTGCCCATCAAGCAGGCCCTCCTCGCCCTCGAACGCGGCGAAAATCCCCACTTCCCCGAACAGCTGAGCCTGCTGTAAAGACCAGAGCACCTCTTTTTACTTGGCCAGCGACTCTGCCACCAGGTTCCTGAACTCCTCCAGCGCTATCGGCTTCTTGACAAAACCATCGAAGTCGTACTCCCGCACATCCGTCTCTTCCACATACCCCGACAGCCCCAGCACGCGCAGATTTGGATGCTGTTCGCGCAGTTGGGTCACCAGAGTAAAGCCGTCCATCTTGGGCATCTTGATATCCGTAATCACCAAGTCGAGCGCCTGCTCATCGGCCATCTGCAGCGCCTCCTCCCCGTCGGCGGCTTCCACTACCTCATAGGAGGACAGCATATCCTTCACCATTTGGCGGATAGTCGGCTCGTCATCGACGATCAGCACCCGCAGCGAGGCGTCTCCGAGTTCCTCCGAGATATACATCTCCGCTTCGTCCCGGGTCATCACCTCCTTCCTGACCAGCAGATCCAGGGCAATCTCGGCTCGGCGTCGCTGTTCCTTCAGGCGCTTTTCAAAAAGCGTCTTCTCCAGCAGGTGGTCGCGTATCCGGACATTCTCCTTGAACAGTTTGGAAGAGAGGATTTTGGTCACGTTCTGATAGATCCTGGCCTGCAACTCCCGGTCGTTTTGGAGCAAGAGATCGAACGGAGGCTTGGGAATGACCAGGACATTGCTCGCCTGAATCGCCTTGACGATAGCCGAACGCGGCTGCTGGATGACAAAGCCCATTTCACACACGGTGGCTATCGGCTCCAGAGTCGCCACCTGCATCCCTTCGGGGGTCATCACCGCCAGCCGGCCGTGTAGAAGGATGTACATCTCTTCGCTCGGTCGGTCGCTCCCCGCGCAAATTTGCGCCTCCGGCTCGTACGAGCGCAGGGCGCAAAGCCCCATGATCTTTTGCACCATCGAAGGGGGCAATCCCTGGAACAGAGGGATCTTCTGGAATACATTGGCCATTGCATTCTCAATATTTTTCCGCACCGGCTTCGTCCCCGGTTTCGTCCCCGGCTTTGTCCCTTTTCCTTTCCCTTTCTCTCGCACCTTTTCCGGCATCGATTTTGGCTTTTCTGGCGCCTTTTCCGGTTCCAGCATCCACTGGTATTTTTCTTCCAACTCGGCCGGTTTTTTCTCTTTGGACGATCTCTTTTTCTTCATTGCATCTCATTTCCCTTTATGCGCAATACAGTGACCGTCTTTCGCTACATCCCCTTCTGCGACAACGCTCTTCATCGGGCAGCAGCCATGTAGTATAGTACGGATTTTTTGCCTCAAAATGAAGTTTTTTATTCTCGACAGAAACAAAAACTCCAATCCGACCACTTCGCCGACAAAAAACCCGCCGGACGTTCTCGCCCGACGGGAATCTCTCCCCTTGCCACACTCCTGTCGCCTACCGCGCAAACTTCTTAATCCGCCCGTTCTCCGCGTCCACCACGTAGATATAACCCTCTCCATCCACTACAATACTGCCGCTGAAATCCTCCGGCCCCAGACCCGCTCCAAAATCGAACGACCCCGCTTCGCTGCCGCGCTGCCCCCACTCGGTCAGATATTCCCCCTCCGCATCGAAAACCTGCACCCGCCCGTTCCCCGCATCCAGCACAAACAGCCGCCCGTCCGCCCCCACCGCAAACGACAGCGGCATCAGCAGCTGACCCTGGCCCTGACCCACCCCACTCCCGAACAGCTGGGCGAAGGTAACCGTCTCAAACGGCCAGCGCAGCTTGCCCGTGGTCCGGTTGATGCCGCTGTTGCCGCTGAGAATTTGATGGCGCGCCGGCAGGCACATCCCCAGCACCTGCTTGACCCCGCTCCGCGCCTCCACCTCCCACAGCCGCGTCTCCCCGACCGCCTCGGGCAATGCCGGCTTCTCCACCACCTCTCCGTTCGGAGACAGCAGGAAAACCCGCTCCCCCGCGGTGAGAACCACACTCCCCTCCACCAGCGCCAGACTGGCCCAGTCCGTAGGCCGTTCGAGCGTCTGCGACCAGCGCACCGGGCTGCGGACAAAGGCACTGAACCGATCCTCGTCAATCTCGATTCCGAGGGTATAGGGCACCCCTCCGAACACCGGGAAAGGCACTGAATCCCCGTCCTCATCTCTGATGACCGCGCCTTCGTCGTAGGCCCTCTTGACAAACTGGGCGCTCTCGCTTCCCGACTCCAGAACAAACGCCAGCCTGCGGGTAGAAAAACCGAAATACTCATCGAACACAACCCCACCACCACCGACATTGATCACCAGTTCCGTCTCGACGCGGAACCGCCTCCCGGAACCGTTGGAGTTGAAGGGGAAAGAACGGATGGTCGCCAGCGCATTCGATTGTGCGCTACCCGTAGAGTACCTTGACAACCCATCCGCGTGGTCGCTGAAATCCTCCTCCAAAACCGGCAGCGATTCCCCACCCTCCCACACCCTCACCCGGTCGAAGGCGACAGCGGCGTCACTGAAGCCGACATTCCCAGCGGGTCCCGTAATGGTCCTGACCGGGTTGAAGACGGAAAGTCTGACGGAAAGTCTGTCGTATTCCGGCAGGCCGAGAAAATCTCCCGCGAAGAGCGTCTCTTCGCGCATGATCGGCTGGCCGTCCTCCCCAAAGGCCAGTAGCCCCACCCGATCACCCCCGGCGGACAGCAGGCTCAGCAACCGCTCCCCCTCCGGGGTCACCAGCGTGGCCACCGCCTGAGGCGGGCTCCACTCGTGGAAAGGAGGATCGAAAAGATTGGTGAGCAGCACCTGTTCACCGACGAGACCGCCCTCCAAATCGAAAAACAGCACCCGCACCCGCCGGGGTCCGGCCACCAGCGCCGTCAGCCGTTCCTCTCCTTCCAGATAGAGCCGCACCCGATCCCCTGGCTCCAACTCCAGCGGCCAGCTGTCCACCAGCCGGTGGAAGCGGCCCCCCACCTCGTTGCCGGCGACCACCTCCCCCCGTTCCGTCTCCACGACCACCTGATAGAAGTATCCGGTGTTCCCGACCAGGCCACTGTCCACAAAACCCACCCTCCCCCGCTCGGCGAACTCCGCCACCGTCTGCGGCACCTGCCCCTCCGTCCGCCGCAGCATCCGGTACGCCGCAAAGCGCGGCCCCGAGTATTCCGACCAACTCAGCGCAACCGACGCCGTCGCCGAGTCGAACACCGGCTCCGCCAGCCGCACCGGAGGCAGCGTCAACCGCCCCTCCCGCGCGTTGCTCACCAGCGTCCGGTCGGCCGCCCGCACCACCACCGTGTACACGTAGTCGACATCCGCCCTCGGCGTGCCGTCCGCAAAGGTCGTATCGCCAACTCCGGTAAAACTGCCCAGCTCCTCCGTCTCCTCGCTGCCCACCGCCCGCCGCTGCACCAGATATCGCTCGAAGCCCGGATCCCGGTAGCGATTCCAGATCAACCTCAGCACCCCGCTCGCCGGATCGCTCACCAGCGGCAGCAGCGCCACCGCGTTCACTCCGTACCCCTCGACCCCCGCGCGCGCCGACGCCACCTCCAGACCGCTGCCGTTGACCACCGCAACCCGGTATTCGTACGCCGTATCCGGCACCAGCAAACTGTCCGCAAACCCCGTCTGTCCCACCTCCGCAATCCGCGCCAGCGTATCCACCTCCGTGCTCTTGGCCACGTTGCGCAGCACCAGATATGCGGCGAACTCCGCCTCCCCCGCGTACTCCGTCCAGCCCAGCGTCGCCGTCCCGCTGGGCTCGTCCAGCGCCACCTCCAGTTCCACCGGCGGCGTCAGCTCCGGATCGAACGGATTCTCCCGCACCGCCTCGTGACAGCCGGCCAGCAGCAGGCCGACCAGCCACCAGCAGTGACGCAGAGGAAATCGCCGTGACATATCGCTCTCCTATACTGTGGAGCATCCATCTACCGCGCGTGCATCTCATTCCCCGCACAAAACCAATATAATCATCTCGTCTAGAATCAACCGCAAACAGAATACGAATAGGCAAAGCCTGTGCCAACAAAAAAGATCGTCGATAAAAAATCACATCAAAATATTGATAATATTGAAGTAAGACTGCTTCAAAGCGATCATTGCCCGTTGCCGCCGCGTCGTCCGCTGTCCAGCTTTCCGGACAAAATCCGGATCTGAGACAGAAATTTGCCCAATTTGGACGGAATTTGTCCGGAAAACAGGAATCCAAAAAATGCCGGGAATTTTAGCCGGGGTAATATTGCCTCACGCATATAGCTATAAATCAAATATTTAGATTGTATTTCTCCTCAATCCGTGGTGCCCCGGGCACGATTGTTGCATATTTCAATGCAGTGAACCGAGAGCCTTTTTGAAGGAGAAGATTCGATATGCGCGACTTCAGTGGCAGGGTACGGTCATCCGCTTCGCGCTTCCAGCAGACGAAGAGATCGAACTCGCCGTATTCAACCTGACCGGACAGAAAATGGCGACGTTGGTGCAGGGAGCGCGGGAAGCCGGGACGTATACGGTCAGCTGGGACGGTCGCGACGACGATGGGCAGACACTGGCATCCGGCGTCTACCTGTACCGCTTGAGAACGGGACAGCAGCAGATGGAGAACCGGAAACTTCTTTTGATTCGCTGAGGAAATGAACGATGAGCATCGCCAAACTTCGCCGTTTGCTGGCCCTGTGTTATGCCTCCTCGTGCATCGGTCTGCTACTGACCGGAGCGGGAGAAGCTCAGACCTTTTTTTCCGAAGTGACCCAGGAAGCGCTTAGGGTCCTACCAAGTGAATCGCGAAGCATTGCCTTCGGCGACTACAATAACGATGGCTGGCCGGATCTCTTTGTCGCCGAAGATTACACAACTAGACACGATCGACTGAGCTTGCTCTCCAACGAAGGGAATGGTCGATTTGCGCACCAAACAGCTGCCATACAGGGAGAGATACCGACAAAGGCAAAGGGCGGCGGAGCCATCTTCGGCGACTACGACAACGACGGCGATCAAGACCTGCTGGTGCCCATCGGAGGTTTTTTGGATCTCGGGCTGAATATGCTCCTGCGCAACGACCGGGGGGTGTTGAGGGAGATGAACCTATCGGCCGGTCTGGTGGATCGACACAGAACGGACAATGCCATCTGGCTGGACTACAACCGAGACGGCCACCTGGACCTCTATATGGGAAATCCGTACGCGCCAAATATTCTCTACCGCAACAACGGTGACGGCACCTTCACCGATGCGACCGAAGAAGCGGGGCTGAACGTGGAGCTGAGTCCGGCCGGGGGTAGCAATGGGGGAATCGCAGCCGGGGATTACAATGACGACGGCTGGCCGGATCTATTCGTGACGGTCTGGAATGAACCCAACCGTCTGTTTCTGAGCGACGGCAAAGGAAGATTCGCAGACGCCACAACCGATGAGATCGCCGACCCGGGACAGGCGTACGGAGTAGCGGCTGGGGACATCGACAACGACGGCGATCTGGATCTCTTCCACGCCGCTTTCGGCTTCGGAAATCTCCTGTATCGATCCGATTTATATTTGAACCTGGGAGGCGGAGAGTTTCTGAATGTCACCGAAGCGGTGGGCCTGTCTGCCCTGAATGCGGCTCAGCTTCTGGGCGCGAATTTCGGCGATATCGACAACGATGGCGATCTGGACCTGCTGACGACGAACACCCACTTCCTCTACCTGAACAACGGCGACGGCACCTTCTCGGATCGGACATCCGCATCCGGTATGACCGATATAGGAGGCACGCTCTCTTTCGGGGACTACGACCTGGACGGCTTTCTGGATGTGCTGCTGGGCGGCGATGCAAGTGAGGTCAGTAAAAGCTCTTTTGTGGAGCTTTATCGCAACAATGGCAATGCCAACCACTGGTTGCGTGTGGAACTGGTGGGAGTAGAGAGCAACCGCAACGGCATCGGCGCGCGGCTGATCTCCACCACCGGCGACCTGCGGCAGATGCGGGAGATTATGGGCGGTTTCGGGTTCAATCAGGATGAGATGGTCGCGCACTTCGGCCTGGGGGAACGCACACAGGTAGACGAACTGGAGATCCGCTGGCCCTCGGGGCAGGTGGATGTGCTGACGGACATTCCCGCCGACCAGAAAATCCGCGTCATCGAAGGCCGAGGGACATACCACGCCATCGAGCCGACGCGCTGGGAAGCTGCGCCGCCCGATTCGGCTGTGTTGGATTCACAGGTAAAACTGGACCTGGCAGTGCGTCCGGCCCTGTTCGAACCGGATGCCAGCATCACAGAAGTCACTGCCGACCTGAGTCCGTTCGGAGGGGTAGAGGGGGTGCCGTTGAAAGCAGTCGGTGACGGCTCCTATCACTTGCGCGACATCTCTCTGTCCATCGAAGGTGTCCATGGCTGGCGTGCGCTGTCAGTTATGGTCGATCAGGCCACTTCGCTGGGAAATTATTGGATAAAATTGTCGCGGCAAATCGCAGTGCTGCCATCCAGAGATACTGCAGTGTTCAATGAGAACGCGCCCGGAGAATGGCAGGTAGAAGTTAGCCGCAAAGTAAAGACAACCGATCTGGCCGAAGCCGGTGTAGTCCATACGGGAAGCGTATCTGGTGCGTTCCAGGTAGAGGAAAGCCTTTCGGGCTGGAGCATAACTTTCCGGCCGGAGACTTCAGTAGAGCCTCTCGGATACTCGGCGCTGCGTTTCGCTATCCGTCCGGGGGATGTATCGTTGCCGGATGTTCCTCAAACCAGGATTGCCCTGAATCCGGGCAAAGATATCGATCTTCTGGATCGAGGATGGTTGGATCTGAACAGACGGGAATGGCAGATTGTGGAGATTCCGTTATCATCCTTCGACCGCAAGGAGAAAATCGAATCCATCTTTTTATTCGGAACCTTCGGGGGGATGTTGTATCTGGACGACATCCGCCTGGTAGCCGCGGCCGCGCCGCCTGCCCCCTCCGCCACGGCGGTGCTGGAAGAACAGATCGCCACCCTCCCACAATCCGTCACCCTCGACCAGAACTACCCCAATCCGTTCAATAGCAGCACGATCATCCGCTTCGCGCTTCCAGCAGACGAAGAGATCGAACTCGCCGTATTCAACCTGACCGGCCAGAAAGTGGCCACGCTGGCAGAGGGCGTACGCGAAGCCAGTTCGTATACCGTCCACTGGGACGGCCGGGACGACAGCGGCCATTTGCTGTCCAGCGGCGTCTACCTCTACCGCCTCCGGGCCGGACAGCGACACATCGAAACCCGCAAACTCCTTCTGTTGCGGTGAGGAATATCCTCCAGCTCTAATCCAATATAAAAACTGATTTTCGTTTGACAGGATGCCGATTTAAACTATATAGTTATAAACTATTTAGTTTATAACTATTCGATTTATCAACATTGGCGAAAGGAACGGCAATGCTGCCATTTCGCATGGGGATGCGAGTCACGGGCAGGGAGTTCTGCGGCCGTCGGGACGAGCTGGCACAGCTGCGGGAATACATGCAGGCAGCCGGTCGCGTATATGTCGTCGGAGATCGGCGCATCGGCAAAACTTCGCTGATCTTCGAAGCGGCGCGCACCCTCACTCGCCACCGGCTCGTCTATGTCGATCTCATGGCCATCAAGACGGTCGCCGACCTGTCTCAGCGCCTGGCCCGAGCGGTCGTCCAGACGGAGCGCCAGCACGCTCGCGTCCTGACACTCCTGAAAGAACTTGCGACTCTGCGCCCGGCAATCTCCGTCGATCCCACCACCAACCTGCCCGCGGTCAGTTTTGAGCCCGGAAGCGGGAACCGCCCTGAAACGCTGGACAGCATCTTCGCGCTGTTCGAATCGTGGAACAACGCGATCGTCGTATTCGACGAATTCCAGGACATCCAGTCCCTGGCAGATAGTGAATCGATTATCGCGCGATTGCGCGGCCTGGTGCAGCAGCAGGACAGAACCGCCTTCGTATTCTGCGGCAGCGTTCGCAGCCGCATGGAAGAGATCTTCACACACAGCAGTTCTCCTTTCTTCAATGCCGCCATGCGGCTTTTTGTGGGACCGCTGGAGCGTCGTCCCTTCAGCCGCTTCCTGGAGCGCAAGTTCAATGCCGGCGAGCGCCGACTCGGCCTCGGTGTACTCGAGGCCATTCTCGACACGTGCCAGGACAACCCGGGAGACGCGCAGCGATTCTGCACGGCGCTGTGGCAGGTAACCCGCCAGGACCAGCAAATAGTCGAAACCGATCTGGTACAGGCCTGGACCATGATTTTCGCCATGCAAGAAGATCAGTACGAGATGATCCTGCAAAACCTCAGCCCGCAGCAAAGCCAGGTCCTCAGAGCCCTGGGGCAGGCAGGCAGCCACTCGAACCTGGGCAAGGAGTTTATCGAGAACACGGGAATATCCCTGTTGCCATCCGTGACCAAAGCCCTGGACGGACTCATCAAAAAGCGCATCGTCCAGAAAACGGGCACCACCTACCGCCTGTGCGACCCGTTTCTCGGCGCCTGGCTGGCACGCGCAGTTTCGGGTTCAGCGAGATAATCTTTCGGCGGCCGCATCGAGGTAGTGCAGGCGGGTCTGGGGGTTGCTGTATCCGCGCGCAGCGCGGGCGGGCGGCGACAACTGTTTGAGGCCGTCCCGACTCGCCCACAGTACAACCAGACGAATCACCGTCGATGCCGGCACACCCGATATCATCCAGAGGGCCCACCGTCCCGCTCTCGCACCACCCTCTCTCCATATCTCCCAACTCTCAGTATGGTCCAGAATTCTATCGACGCTCCGCCCCGGGCGACGGCGGCCCCCAGGCCGAGTCTTGTCGCCGCCCGGAAGCGGCCCCCGGATACGCCGTACACCCGCAGCATCTCTTTGAGAAACTCTGCCAGCCGCCATAAATTTCCCTTGACCATCGCCCCCCACATTCTTTATCGTACACAACAGCGCTCCAGAGGGAGCCACCAGTCCGCGGCAAGGGTATCGACGCCCACCTCTCTGCAACACCCACACATCGACCTTCTTTCTGCCTGTCAGTGCGGACATCGGGCATCAACGGAGAGAGGGTGCCCCATGCGCAAACAACTCCCGCCTACCCCCAGTCTCGAAAGCCTCAAGAATCAGGCCAAACAGCTCCTCAAGGCCCACCGCGACGGCGACCCGGACGCCTGCTCCCGGATAGAGGCGTCCTTTCCGCGCCTGAACGGCAACTCGGAAACGGAGATCCACGACGCCGCGTTCTCCCTGCGGGATGCTCAGCTCGTAATTGCCCGCGAGTACGGCTTCCCCAGCTGGCCCAAAATGATCGCAGTGCTCAAAATCGGCGAAAATGAGCCGCAGCCTGCCGACGCCGAAAACCCGGTGCTCAAAATCGGCGCAGACGAACCGCAGCCCGCCGACGCCGAAGATGACGGCTCCTTCGCGCCCATACCCAATCCCTACATCACCGGAAACCCGGTCCGCAGCCCGGAGATGTTCTTCGGCCGCGAGGACGACTTCGCCTCCATGCGCCAACACCTGCGCGCTGCCGAAGGGGGCGGCGTCCTCTTCCTGGTGGGCGCGCGGCGCACGGGCAAGACATCGACCCTCCTCCAGATCCACGACGGCCGCCTGAGCGGCGAGTTTCTGCCCATCTTCGTCGACATGCAGCAGCTGGCGCGCGCTAATACCCGGGAATTCTTCGCCCGCGTGGCCGGGTGGGCCCTGGAAAAGATCAACCCGAAGAACGCGCGCTACGACTTCGCCCGGGGCAATCCGGCGCTCACCTTCGATCGCGTGCTCGCCGACGTCCAGCAGGCCTCCCCGCAGAGGCGACTGCTCCTGCTGATAGATGAAGCCGAAATCCTGCGAGACAGAGTGAACGGCGAGGAACTCGACGAAGCCGCGCTGACCTATCTGGCCAGCCTGCTGGAGAGTCGCCGGATCTCTTTCTGCTTCACCGGATCTGCCGCACTGGCGGACAGCGCGGACGGGGAGTGGAAACAGTTCGTCGACCGGGCGCACATTCGCCAGATCGGCCTCCTCGACCGGGGAGACGCCCGACTGCTGATCCAGGAACCGGTGACGGAATGGATGGTGTACGAGGAAGACATGATGGAAGCCATCTATCGGCTCACCGGAGGCCATCCCTTCTTTACCCAGGTGATATGTGCCATGGCGGTCGATCACCTCAACCAGGCCCGGCGCCGTGCTCTGACCACCGAAGACCTGAGCAAAGTCGTCTCCCTCTTCACCGACAACCCGCCGCCCCAGGTGATCTACGAGTGGGACCAGTTGGACGACCGCCAGCAGAACGCACTGTCGCTGATGAGTGGTGCAGAACGCACTCCCGTCAGGCTCGAAGATCTGCTGAAAATCGCCGGAGAAAAGGGTCGGACAATCCAGGCAGACGACCTCGAGTCAGTTCTGAACGACCTGTGTGAGAATGGATATCTGCATCGCGGCAAAGATGGGACCTACCGCTTCCAGATGGACCTCTTCAGACAGTGGATTCAAAAAGCGCATCCCGCCTGAAAAAACAGATGCCCGGATATCTTCGGAGTCTTCCGAGGTAGACCACCGGATATCCGGGCATCTAAAAAGCAAAGCGATGCGCTAGATCGAGCAGCAGAGACAGCGTCAACGCGGCGAGGTGATACTCCTCATCACCTCGCCCCCTCTATCCTCTCCAAACCCACCAGCCACAGCCCACCTCCCTCGTCCCCCCGATACTCCACCGCCACGCTCGCCACCTCCTCCCCCGGACGCGGATTCACCCACTCGAAGGAATACAGCGTAATCCTCCGCCCCGCCCCATCCTGCCCGGCCAGCACCGGATCCGCCCAATACGGCACCGCGTCCACTCGCTCTCCGTACGGCACATCCCACCGCGCCACCTGCGTCCCGTAGTAGACCGGCACCTCCGTCTCCTCCCCATCCGCGTAGCGCACCCGATACGCGCCGATCAGATCCTCCTCCGGGTACGCCCCCGGGTCCTCAAACGACCACGTCGGCTGCCGCTTCATCTCCGTAGCGCACCCGTGGAGAAACCGCATCCCCTCGCAGACCCCGTCCACCTCCACCGCAGCGGACGCTTCCCCGGAACCCACTCCCACCACACCCGCATCCTCCGGCAGCGCTATCCACTCCCCAAACGGCGGCTCCACCCCCACCTGCGGCAAACGCACCTTCTCACCTCCTCCCTCCTTCCCCTCACCCCGCAACAACCGCGTCTGCCGCGCCACCTCATCATTCACCACCTCCCGGTCCAGATCCCGGAAATGGCTCCACCACAGCATCTGCGCCGCAAAGATCATATTGAAGAAGCAGCCGTTGTACCCAAACGCGAACTCCGACACCTCGCACCAGGTCGACACCTCCGCGCCCAGAATCCCTTCAGCACCGCCGTACTCCTGCCAGCGATCGAACTTCTGCGCCGCGAAGTTGCCGCCAAAGTTGCCCAGCACCACCTCGAACCCCTCCCGCATAAACACCGACGACGCCTCCGGATCGATGCTCCAATACCAGTTGCTGATGAGCACGTCTCGGGGAATCTCCTCCAGCGCCTGATACGTCGCCGGCACCGAATTCGCCCGCCCCCAGTACGAGTTGCTCCCATCCATCGCCAACCCCCCGCCGAATCGCCCACCCGTTGCCAGGGGCAGCAGCTTGTCCCCCCACATCCCGGTGCGCACCCCGCGCTCCGCCAGAAACGCGTGGATCCGCGCCACATCTCCCGCCAGCAGCTCCGCCCCGCTCTTTCCCTTACAGCGGGGACAGTGCCCCAGGTGGACCACCTCGTCGTGGCCGATATGCACCAGACGCGGCTCGAACACCTCGATCACCTCCTCCAACACGTCGAACAAAATCTCGTACGTGCGCGGATTGGAGGGACAGTACGTGTCCGGGTACGGATCGTCCTCCCGCTCGGCGATCTCCGGATAAGCCAGACACAGATAGTACGAATGACTCAGCGTGCACACCTCGGGGATGATCTCGACGTGATGCGCCCGCGCCCACGCCACCAGATCGGCCACCTCCTCCTTCCGCAACCAGCTCCCCTGGCCCAGCTCGATGTGCACCGAACTCTTGACATACGGCTGCGAAGCCTGCACCCCCCGCTGTCCGCCTGGATAACCGACCACCATCTCGCTGAACTCCACCCAGGCCTCGTTGATCTTCGGATGCCGCTCGAACTCCATCCCCGCCCCGATCTCCAGAAACAGCACGTTGTATTTCATCCGCGCCAGCCACGCCACCAGCCGCTTGAAAAACGGAATCTGCTCCCGCCCCGGCATATACAGATGTATCCCGCGCACCTCTTTGAACGGCCAGTCGCGCACCTCCATCCCATCGATGCTCACCGCCCCATCCTCGCAGTCGACCACCTGCAGCAGCGACTGGACCCCGTAGAACGCCCCTGCCGCATCGAAACCCGCCACCACCGCTCCGTCGACCGTCACACTCAGCACGTACCCACCCGCACGCCGCACCTCCTCCGGCACCACCAGACCGCGCTCGTCCAGCCGGGCGACCACATCCCGATCCTTCAGCAATCCCACGACGATCCCCGCCGACGCACTCCCCACCCGCACCTCGCCGACGCCGCGAATCCGCAATTCCTCCGCCACCATCTCCGCCAGCCCCTCGCACCCCTCACCCGCCCATCCGACCTCCGCAACTCTCTCGAACCGACAGACCGCCTCCGTCCTCTTCAGCCACTGGGGCCTGGGATAGATCATCTCTTTCAATCTGTTACCCTCCATTATGTTTCGACCTTCAACACCACTACAGTCATATCATCCCCCTGCGGCGCAGCGCCGGTGAAGTCCGCCACCGCGCCGATCAGCCGGTCGATCAGCGCCTCTGCTGCCAGGTCATCCGCACAGCCCTGACGAACAATCTCCGCCGTCCGCTCAAAACCAAAAATTCCCTCTTCCGAATTAGCCGCTTCGACGATGCCGTCGGAACAAAATGCGATTCGATCACCCGACTCTAACTGAACCTCGATCACCGGAAAAGCCGTCTCGACGTGGACCCCCAACGGATACGCATCGACCTGAAGCTCGACGATATCGCCTGGAGCTGCTCTGTAGTGATACGCATAGGGACATCCGCTGTTGGCGAGCTTGAAGATGCGGGAATGCGTATCGAGCTCCCCCATAGTGAAACATACGAAAGTGCGGCTGTCGAGCAGTTCGCTGAGCGTTTGATTGAGATTCTCAAAGAGCTTTCCCAGGGGTGGAGCTCCCCTCATCTCGGTCTTGAGAATACCGTCGAACATCACTGCGGGAATGGCTGCTTCCATAGCGTGCCCGGTTATATCGGCCAGGGAAATGACCAGCCTATCTCCCTGCGGGAAATATTGGAAAAAGTCCCCCCCTACGTGATTGGCCGGAAGACAGCGACCGCCGATGTCAAATCCGGCGACCTGCGGCGGTCCAGAGGGCATCAAACCCATCTGCATGGTGTGGGCGGTTTGGAGCTCCTCCTCCATTTCCAGCATCAGGGCCTGTTCGGCTCTGCGTTGATCCCCCCTTCTCCTGAGCGCATAGCCCGACACGACGACCAGCCCTATCAGGGCGAGACCCAGCGTTCCCATAAGAGCCAGCCGCGCGTACGGCAGATGGATCTTCACCCTCACCGTAGCCACCGTCGGGGAGTAGTTCAGATCCCGGTCCACCGCTTTGACCTCGAACACATACTCTCCGACCGGCAGATCGGTGTATTCCACTTTGCCTGTGCCCGTCTGCTGCCACGTTTCATCATAGCCCCGCAGACGATACATATACACCATGCGCTCCGGCCGCGTCTGCATGCTCGCCCCCTGAAATTCAAACAGGAGATAATCCTGCAAACTCGATACATCGACCTGAGAGACCTCACCGTATCTGCGATCCGCCGTTATGCCGGTTATGCTCACAGACGGCGGAGTAATTCCGGAGCGATAGCGCGTAATGCCCCCCTCCGTGGCGATCCAGATATCGCCGTTCCGCGCCTGAATGATCTCCTGCACGGCATTGTGCGCCAGACCGTCCGATTTGGATATCCGCTGAAGCACAGAGCCGTCGTAGCGGCTGACACCACCACCCCAGGTGCCAAACCACAGGTGACCCTTTCCATTCTCCACAATGGACGACACGCGGCCCTGCACCGGACTAAAGGTGACAAACTCCGAGCCGTCGTAGCGGCTGACACCCCCACCCCAGGCGCCAAACCACAGATGCCCTTCCCGGTCGACCATAATCGACCTGATATCATTGTGGATCAGGCCATCCTCGGTCGTGAAGCTGATAAACTCAACCCCATCGTAGCGGCTCACGCCACCACCCATAGTGCCAAACCACAGATAGCCCTCTCCATCCTCTGTTATGGGCCATACACTGCTGTGTGCTAGGCCGTCCTCATTAGTGAAGGTGACAAACTCCACCCCGTCATAGCGACTCACACCTTCCGGCGTGCCAAACCACAGATTTCTCTCTCCATCCTCTGTTATCGACATTACCCTATTGTGCGCCAGACCATCTTCAGTAGTGAAGGTGACAAACTCCACCCCATCATAGCGACTCACACCTTCCGGCGTGCCAAACCACAGATTTCTCTCTCCATCCTCTGTTATCGACAACACCATATTGTCACCTAAACCATTCTCAGTAGTAAAGGTGACAAACTTCACCCCGTCATAGCGACTCACACCGCCACCCAGAGTGCCAAACCACAGATGACCCTTTCCATCCTCTGCCATCGAAAATACGGCATTATTTGCCAGGCCATTTGCTGTGGTGAAGCTGACGATACTCCTTTCATCGTAGTGGCTCAAACCACCCGCCATCACTCCGAACCACAGCCCTCCCTCCCGATCTACCAGACTGGTCATGACGAGATTGTTGCCTAAACCATCCTCAGTAGTAAAGGTGACAAACTCCACCCCATCATAGCGACTCACGCCGCCACCGTATGTCCCGAACCACAGGTCTCCCTCTCCATCCTCTGCTATCGACATTACCATATTGTGCGCTAAACCGTCCGCTGTAGTGGAGGTGACAAATTCCACCCCGTCATAGCGACTCACACCTTCCAGCGTGCCAAACCACAGGTCTCCCTCCCTATCCTCTACTATGGATGTCACCAGATTATTCGCCAGACCATCTTCGGCAGTGAAGGTGACAAACTCCACCCCGTCATAGCGGCTCACACCTTCCGGCGTGCCAAACCACAGGTCTCCCTTTCCATCCTCTGCTATCGATGTTACCAGATTATCCGCCAGACCATCCTCAGTAGTGAAGGTGACAAACTCCACCCCGTCATAGCGACTCACGCCGCCACCGTATGTCCCGAACCACAGGTCTCCCTCCCTATCCTCTACTATGGACGTCACCAGATTATTCGCCAGACCATCCTCAGTAGTGAAGGTGACAAACTCAACTCCATCATAGCGACTCACGCCGCCCACCGTGCCAAACCACAGGTCTCCCTCTACATCCTCTGCTATCGATAACACCGTATTATTTACCAGGCCGTCCTCGGTTGAATACAGAATGAACTGAGCCCCATCGTAGCGAATAACCCCTTTCCCCTCCTCGAGATCATCCAGATACCTCCCCGTCCCAAACCACAACACGCCCTCCCGATCCTGCAAAGCAGCACCGACAGAAGCGGGAGGGAGACCGTCGGATATGCCAAAACTCTGCCACGAGCCCTGCCGGCTTCCAGTCCCTGCGATCACCCCTTTCCCTTTCCCCGCTTCTACCGCCACGCCTGGGCCACTGCGTACAGCTCGACCAGGACCAGCGGGCCTGGATTGCGCGGCAATCGCCGGAAGGGAAATGCCCAGTAGAAACGGGAGAACAATCTCGATTGCCAGATGGCAAGCTCGTCGAGAAAAAAAACAGCCCCTCCAATGATCGCGATTCGGCTCTTTGCTCATGGTCATCTCCAAAGCCGGGTTGGCCTTCTTTGCGCTGTGGTGAGGGTACTATCTGTCTCTGACATGAACATTTCCGCAGTTGCTCTATTCGGTATATCCAGCAATCTACCGAAAAGATAAGAAATAAACCGGCACCAGCGAGGAACGACGCGCCAACACCCTTTCAACATCGCAGGCGGGTCCGGGGACTGCTGGAGGGCGGCGACAACTGTCCGAGGCCGTCCCGGTCCATCCGCCGCACGGCCAAACGAATCACCAACTCTTCCGGCACTCCCGGAACTAACCAGAAGGCCCACCGTCCCGTGTTCATCCGCGGCTAGGGGAGAGCCCCTGATGGAGGAGGAAGATCGGCGGCCGGCGCGTATTCATCAGCCGCGCGCCCCGATCCCCTCCAGGCTGAATTCTTTGAACCCCTGCGCCAACGCCGGAGATCCTTTCTTCAGCTCGTACCGTCCGTTCTCCGGATCGACGAACAACGGATCGGCGACAGTGGAAAGCAGGTCGAACCCCTGCTCCCGCCATCCCGCCAGGAACTCCTTCGCCGGGCCGGCGCCCACCCGACTCCAGAACAGGTTTCGGTCCATCGCCGCCGGCCCGGCATCCCAGTCCGGCTGCCGGCGGCCGTCCCCCGGCCCGCGCACCGGTTCCGGGGTCACCGGAATGGCGTGCCCGTCGCCGAACACGAACAGATTCCGCTCGATCCGGTGTCCGCCGTAGCTGTTGGGAAAGGTAAACAGCCGGTTGCCGCCCACGAAGATATTGTTGCGCACCGTGTGCCTCGCGTTGTTGTGCAGATGCAGCGCGCTGCCCCGCCGGGCGTGGATATCTAGCGGGCTGTCGTAGACGATGTTGTACTCCATGAGAGAGTCCATCTCCTCGTCATCGAAGTACAGCCCGTGGGATCCACTCCCGTGGGTGCGATAGATCAGATTGAAGCGCACCCTGTTGTGATGCCCCGCGTGGCAGTAGATCGCCGCTCCGTCGTCCAGCACCATCATCACGTCGCGAATAAGATTCCGCTCGATTCGGTTGTGTCCCGGAACCAGCTTTTTGATCCCCTCCACGGAGGGGGAGCCGCCGTCGCCGAATCGGGCCCAGACAGATTCCAGCTCTTTGCTCGCTCGGGGCCAGTTGGCGAACTGCCGGTGTCGCACGCCACCCGTGCTGATCCCGATATAGGGCATATCGTGGATGCTGTTGCGGCAAACCGCGGACCGCTCGCTCATTCCCAGGCCAATGCCGCTGCTGTGCCAGAACAGTTGCCCGCAGTGGTGGATGTGGTTGTCCACAATCCGGTTGTAGCCGCACGGCGCCTCCGGCGCTGCCAGACCGCCGGCAAAGCGGATCCCGCCCCCCCCGCAGGCCGTTATCTCGCATCCCTCCACCGCCATCCGTCGCACGTGCCCCTGGGCGGCGATCCCTCCTCCGCCCACATTGTAGATCCGGCAGCGAGCAATAGTGCAGTCCTCCACCCCGGACAGGCGAATGGCCGCATCCCGGGCGTCGAACGCCGACTGCGACGGATCGGCGATGTGGGGTGACAGACCGGTGTGCACCACAGATAGCCCGCGCAGCGCGATGTGGCGCACCCAGCGGTGCTCGCCCGCCTCCCCCTGCATGCGAATCGCTTCGCAGAGATAGGGCGCCGTTACGGTCGCGCCGTTGGGATCCTCGTCCCCCAGAGGCCACAGATACAGCTTGCCCGCCCGGCTGTCGACGTACCACTGCCCCTGGTGCCGAAGGCCCGAAAGCAGGTTTTCCAGCCGGTAGGGAATCTCCTTCAGCACCTCCGGTCGGTGCACCCACATCGCCGCAAACCCGATGCTGCCCCGCCCCGCGTCGACCCGGGTCACCGGTACCAGGGCATTGGCCCAGTAGGTATAGGGAGTGGTCAGGCAGTTCAGGTCCGCGTTCCGGCAGTCTCCCATACCGCGCAAATCGGCGGACGGAACCATCAGCGTCCGCTGCGATCTACCCAGCCGTCCGCTCCGCCAGGCGTGCCAGTCATCGCTGTCCTCCGACGCCGACCTGGGCAGGGAGCGTCCATTGAAAAACAGCTGCTTGAACGCCCACCCGCTGGGAATCGGAGCCACCCAGACCTTTCCCCGGGCCGCCGCCATCGGCTCCGCGTCCGCCGCCCGCCGCCACCCGGTGATGCACCGTCCCCCGTCCAGCAGCGGGACCTCGCTCCGGAAGGCTGTGTAGGTGACCGGACACGCCTTCGTCCCCGAATCCTCCGGCTCCAGCACCAGCGGCTCCGCGAGTGGATACACCCCCCCGCGCACATGGACGCGGATCGGACGACGCCGAAGATTTCCGCTCAAACTCCTGATCTCATCCCGCGCCCGGGCCAGCGTGGCGAACGGACCATCGCTCCGCTCCTGCACCGGGTCGACCAGCCTGCCCGACCAACGATCGTTTCCGAGCGGAGATACGTAGAATGTCACTGCTCTGGACTTTCCCATGGCATTTTCCCTATCAAATCCGTTCTATTCCCGCGCCCTCCGCAGGCGGGTCCGGGGGTTGCTGGAGGATGGCGCCTCTTGTTTGAGGCCGTCCCGGCTTGCCCACTGTAAAACCAGAAGAATCACCGTTACTTCCGACATCCCCGATATCGAGCAGAAGGCCCACCGTCCCGTGTCCCTCCACCCTCTCCTCAGCTCTCCGAACTCTCAGTCTGGAACAAACCCCTATCGACGCTCCGCCCCGGGCGACGGCGGCCCCGAGGCCGAGTCGAGGCGCCATCCGGAAGCAGCCCCCGGATCCGCCGTCCGCACACAGCATCCCACTAAATAAAGCTCAGATCCCGCCCTCTCCGTATCGAAGAGCCTCAGTCAGAAAAGATCACCTTCACCGACCTGTCCACGTCGGACGCCATATCGAACGCCTCCTGTGCCTTTTCAATCGGGTACTGGTGGCTGACCAGTTGCGCCAGATCGACCTTCTTCTCCGCGACTAGTTCCACAGCCTCGTCGAAAAACGGATTCCCCCCGATCGGAGCAAATACGTTCAGCCCCTTCATGACCAAGTCTTCTATGTTGAAGTGCGGCGTCTTGCTGTAGTGGCCGATCAGACTGATCCTGCCCTCCGGCCGGGTGAGCCTCATAGCCTGCTTCAGAGTCTCTTCCTGTCCGGCGCATTCGAACACCACGTCGACCTCTTTGCCGCTGGAGGCGACGACCTCGGCCAGATCCTCAACAGCGGGATTCACCGTCACAGCGCCGATCCGGGCGGCCAGATCCCTCCTCACCACGGATGGCTCGCTCATCGTAATATCTCCCAGGCCCATCGCCCTGCAGTAGAGCAGGACGGCCAGACCGATGGGACCTGCCCCCAGGATCAGAATGCGATCGTCGGGAGTCGGGCTCGGCCGGCGATAGCTCTTGAGGGCGACGATAAAAGTCTCTATCAGCGCCCCGTCAATGAAATCCATCTCCCCGGGCAGCTTGTGCAGTCTGCGGTCTGCGTCGCGCACGTGCAAGTAGTCCGAAAAAGCGCCCAGATCGCCGCTGGCCCAAGCCACACCGAGCGTCACCCTGTCCCCCTCCCCGAACGTCTGCACCTGGCTGCCGACCTCCACCACCTCCCCGCAGTACTCGTGCCCCGAGTTCATCGGATAGGGGGAACAGGTGCGTCCATAGTCAGTTCCCAGGTACCGGTGCACGTCCGAACCGCAGATGCCCGACGCCCGCACCCGGACCAGCACGTCATCCGCTCCGATATCCGGCCTGTCCACTTCCTCGACCCGCAGATCGCGGGGGCCGTAAATGATCGCCGTTTTCATTCTTCACCTCTCCCGAGTTTCGATAACTCCGCCTTTTGCGGAGTGACCCCATCGATATATTCCACTCACATCTTCTCAAAAATTAAAAAAAACGTACACCTATCCCATCCATCCCGCCACTTTTACTTCATGAGTGAAAAAACACACGCCGAACTCACCGCTATAGTCGACCGCGCCCGAACCGGCGACCTGGACGCCTGCGAAACCATCGTCCGCCGCTTCCAGGATATGGCCGTCGGCTACGCCTACTCCCAGCTGGGCGACTTCCACCTGGCCGAAGACGCCGCCCAGGAGGCGTTCATCAACGCCTTCGCCGGCCTGCCGCAGCTGCGCGCCAGCGCCGCCTTCACCTCCTGGTTCCGGCAGATCGTCTACCGCCAGTGCCAGAAGATGCGCCGCGGAGGGCCGATCGACACAGTGCACCTCGACGCCGTCGGCGAATCGACCTACCCGGGCCCCGGTCCCGACCAGATCGCGGAGACCGAACACATGCGCGAACAAATCTACGCCCTCATCCGCCAGCTACCCCGCCCCGAAGCAGAAGTCATCGCCCTCTTTTATATGGGGGAACGCTCTCAGAGCGAAGTCGCCCAATTTCTGGGCATCTCCGTAGACACCGTCAAAAACCGCCTGCGCTCCGGGCGCGAAAAACTCCAGAAAGGTTTACTCGATATGACCGACAAGGCCCTGCGCGACCACGCCCCCTCCCGCGACGACTCCTTCGCTACCGTCGTCAACCTGTGCAACGCCGCCCGCGCCGGCGACCTCCCCCGCGTGCAGCAGTTGCTCCACACCGACCCCGCGCTCGCCACCCGCACCATCAGCCAGAACGGCCAGCTCGCCATCCAGTGCGCCGCCCGCGAGGGCCACACACCCATCGTCCGCCTGCTCCTCGAAGCCGGCGCCAACCCCCTGCAGGGGATCTACCCCAACCGCGGCGCGACCAGCGCCCTGGCCTGCGCCCGCGACCGCGAACACGCCGACATCGTCAAACTCATCGAAGAACATCTGGAGCAGCACCCCGCGCCCCAACCCGAACCCGACCAGGCCGCCCGCCTCCTGGCCGCCGTCGCCGACGACGACCTCGATGCCGCCAGGGAACTGCTGGAAACCGACCCCGCCCTCGCCAATGCCGAAGCCAACGCAAAAGCCGCGCAGAAACTGCGTCAGGGAGAAATCTCCGCCAACCGGCCCGCCATCTTCCCGCTCCGCCTGGCCGCCCAGCTCGGCCTGCTCGACATGGCGCGCCTCCTGCTCGACGCCGGCGCCGATCCCGACGCCGCCTTCGACATGGACCTGGGCGACGAGGGCAACTACCGCAACGCCGGCGAACCCCTCTGGCTGGCCGCCGCCGGCCAGCACCGCGACCTCTGCGCACTCCTCCTCGAGCGCGGTGCCGACCCCAACGCCTACGTCTTCGCCTCCGGCCCGGCTGCCGAGCGCGCCCTGGAAAACGGCAACGACGAAATCCTCGACCTCATCTACAGCTACGGCGGCAAAAACTTCGCCGTGGCCGCCGCCCTCTGTGGCCACATGGCCATTCCGGCAGAAGCCATGGCCCTCAAACCGGAACTCGCGCCCCAGATCCTGTGGGGCGCCGCCCTCGGCGGCAATGTCGACCTGGTCCGCCTCTGCTTCACCTACGATTTGGGAGATGTGGATCGCTTCGGGCTGCTCTACCAGCCCCTGCGCGGACGCCCCAGCCAGGCCGAACGCCGCTATGCCGACGGCAAACGCGACCAGTTAGAAGACAAGGTCGAAATCCTGCGACTCATCCTCGAAAACGACACCGACCCGTCTGCCCGCGATGCCAAAAACATGACCGCCCTGCATCGCCTGGCCGGCGAAACCTCCCGCTGGACCGATGAAGAGAAAATCCCCCTCGCCCGCCTCCTCCTCGACTTCGGCGCCGACATCGAAGCCTGCGACGACGAACTCCAGTCCACCCCCCTGGGCCACGCCGCCCGCTACGGCCACGCCAAATTGGCGGAGTTCCTCCTCGAACGCGGCGCCCGCACCGATCTGCCCGAAAACGAGCCGTGGGCAAAGCCCCTGGCCTGGGCCGAAAAGCAGGGCCACGACGACATCGCCGAACTCCTGCGCCAGCGAGGTGCAAAACGCTAGAAGCAAAACTTGACACAGATCGGCTCGATTCCGTTATAAAAGACCCTATCGCAATCCAAACGAGATGGGGGCAGCAGGCGAATGCGGATCGGAAGCTTTGAATTCAATCGGCGCGAACTGGCCGGATCAATGGGGGACTTCGGAACCCTGCTCCCCCTGGCCATCGGTTTCATCGTGGTCTGCGGGATGGATCCGGCCGGATTCCTGGTGATGATGGGGCTGATGAACATAGCCACCGGCCTCATCTATCGCCTGCCGGTGCCGATCCAGCCCAAAAAAGTCATCGCCGTGATGGCCATCGCCCAGCAGTGGTCTCCGCCGATGATCTACGCCACCGGGTTCGGCACCGGTATCATCTGGCTCTTTTTAGCCGTCACCGGCTGGATTCAAAAAATTGCCGATCACACGCCGAAGTCGGTGGTGCGAGGCATACAGATCGCCCTGGGAGTGCTGTTGGGATGGGAGGGATTGAAGATGATGCTCGGCATGGGGGCGTGGGCTTCTGCCGCAGAGGTCTTGGGCAGTCGGTATTTATTCCTGGCCCTGGGCTTCATTTCCGTCGTCGTCGTCCTGACGCTGAGAAAAAACAAATACGCTCCGGCCGGGCTCGTGCTCATCGGCCTGGGAGCGCTCGTCATCCTCCTTCAGGGCAACTGGGCCGATATCCTCCGCATCCAGTTCAAACTACCCTCGCTGACCACTTTTACCTTTGACGACGTGTGGCAGGGCATGTTGAAAGCCGGTTTTGCGCAGCTTCCACTGACCGCGACCAATGCGGTCCTGGCCACCGCCGCCCTCATCAGGGAATACTGGCCGGATCGCCCGGTCTCCGAGCGCAAACTGGCGCTGAATATGGGGCTGATCAATACGACGACGACCTTCTTCGGAGGGATGCCGATGTGCCACGGAGCCGGCGGTCTGGCCGGCCAGTACTATTTCGGGGCACGCACCGGAGGGGCGAATGTCATAGAGGGAGTTATCGAAATCGGACTGGGCCTGTTCTTCTCCTCGGCGATTGTCGCCCTCTTCTCCGCGTTTCCCATGAGCATCGTGGGGGCGATGATGCTCATGGTCGGGTGGAGCCTGGTCCGCTACCTCTTTTCCCTCCGCAGGAAGGATCTGGCACCCACCGGCGTCACCATTTTCGTCTCCCTGCTCACCAACATCGCCTTCGGCTTCGCCGCCGGCGTGGCCGTGTACTTCGGCGTCAAATACTACATCCGCCTGAGCGGAGGCTGTGACAGCCGTTCCCCCCTGTTCGACCTGACGCCGAAGAGCCGGCTGTAGTCCCGTCGGATGGTGGATGATACGACCGATCCAGCTCCAGTTCGGCTCCACCTCCTTGATCCAGTCCAGGACATCGGTATCCCCTTTCTGCGGCCAGGTTAGCGGAGTCGATATCGACATCTTCAGGTGGATAGTAGTAGAGGATATGCGCCTTTTCATCGTGGAACCATTCGCCGGGGGCATCGAGTTCCTCAAAGATATTCTCGACAAAACGGCGAGAGTCGTGCAGGCCCATTTGCCGGTTGTTCTGCCAGCCCCCCTCGTAGGTAATTTCGCCTGCTGCCGTCTTACCAGTGATCCGGTAGTGGTAGCCACCCCAGAGATGGGCGTGCAGGGCGTGGATATAGCCCCCTGCAGGATCGGCCCAGTGGGCGGCTCGTTCGGAGCTGAAGGCGTCTGCTGCCGCTCCGTTATAAGGGGTTGCATCCGGATCGTAGTTGGGATAGCGCGCCATATGCTGGCGCTGGCCGTTGATAAACAACTGGTCGATCTCGAGTCCGGCCGGAGTCTGCGCCTGCATAATCCCGTCGCCATGAGCTTTCCAGCGAAAATGGAGTTTGGACCCCCCGCTGATAACGACTTTTTCCCCCTTGCAGGCGGCGTAAGTCACGGGGGCATCGAGCCTGCCGGAGTCTTCCGGGGTGAATATCAAAGGAGTTTCGAGATAGTATACGCCTTCTTTGAGAAATACCGCAGGCTGTTCTCCAAAAGGCGCACCTTTGCTGCGAATCTCATCTCGGGCGCGGGTTATTGATCTGAATGGTTCACCGATAGATCCCGAGTTTGAGTCGGAGCCGCCGGGGGAGACGTAATAGCTGCAGGCCGGTTTACCTGTCATTGTATGAGACCCTTTCGACCAGCTCCACGAGGATCGTGCGCCCCGCACCGTGGGCGTCGTTTACCAGGATCTCCTCCACACCCGCCGCCTGCAGCCCCTCGCAGGCCGCCACCACTTCCCCCGTGAGCAAACGCGCCATCTCCTCCCGATCCCGCACCCCCCGGACCAGCGCCGCATCCTCCCGGTGCCGCGGATCCCAGTCGTCGATCCCCGCCACACCCTCGAGATCCGTCATCACGTATACCGCTTTGATATCTGCCATATACAGCTCCCCTTTCGCTTACATCATTTTTCCAAGATACTCCTCCATTCGTCCTCCATCAATTCCCCGATATCTGCTGGCGCTGGTGCTGCTTTCCTCCTCGCATTTGCGCACGTTGCCGCTGGGAATAGCGGTGCTGCAGCTGGTGCAGTACTACGCAGTGGACTTCGGGGCGCTGTTCGCCGGGCTGGTCATCGTCATGGTCCCGACGCTGCTCTGCTACATCATTCTGCAGGAGCAGATCACCAAGGGAATCACGGTGGGTGCGGTGAAGGGGTGAGGTAGGTGAGCGGGGAATGAGCTAGGGCGCTGTTCCCATTGAATCAGATAAAAATGCCACAATAGCCAAGGCCGGCCCAGTGTACCTCCTGAGCCGGCCTTTCCGATTCGACGACGATCCAATTCTCTACCGTCCCGCGTCAGACAAAGACATCATCCGACAACGGCTCCGATCGGAACTTCTCCACAATGCGCCTCTGCACCACTTCCACGTCAGACAGCAGCATGGGACCGAGAAATTCCGTGCGATCGGTCAGCGCCCTGCGCTCCTTTTCAGACATCATGCCGAGGAACCGATCCTTGAAACGGTCGCTGGCCGCCTTCATGGCAACGGCGAGATCGTCGCGGCCCACCCGGGCAATGACCTCCTCGATCTCGCCATCCTCCAGATCTGCCAGGTCTTCGAAACAGCTGACCGGACGGAAACGGTCGACATCGGTGACCAGTTCGTCCCACCTGGAATATCCGTACCCGGCAGCGATGACCTGTTGCGCCTCCTCCAGCGTCACTCCGGCATCCGGAACTTCGGCATCGGGGATATCCGCCAGGCGGGGCAGATTCCCCTTGGCCCATGGCACGTAGCGGGAATCGCCGGCTTTCACCCTCTTTTGGACATCCCTGGCCTGCTTCTTCAGACTTTCCAGCCTGGGACGGCCCCAGAGCCTGCGCATCATATTCGCCGCGGAATCCTCCTCGCCGATATCGTCGACCAGTTTACACCACTTGACGTATCCGTACTCGACGGCGATGACGTACTGGACCTCCTGCAGCGTCACCCCGATATCCGGAACTTCCGCCTCCGGAACTGCGGACAAACGCGGCAGATGCTCCTTGACTCGCGCCACGCTATCGGGGTCGCCTCCCTTCAGCTCTTTGTGGAGATGCTTGGCCCGCTTCTTCAGATTCTCCAGACTCGGGCGATCGGGAAGCTTGCTGGTAGTAGCCATATGAGCCTCCTCCTCAGACGTACTTTAAGCCGTCGTCCGGACCGGGCTCGGGCCGGAATTTATCGGCAATTCGCCTCTGCACCCCCTCCACGTCGGACAGCAGCATGGGACCGAGAAACTCCATATACTCGGTCAGCGTCTCCCGCTCCTTCTCCGACATGGTGCCGAGAACGCGATCCTTGAGACGTTCTTCGGCCGCTTTCAGAGCAATAGTCATATCGTCGCGACCGACCCGGATGAAGATCTCCCGGATCTGTTCGTCGCTGAGATCGGCTATCTCGTGGAAATGGGAAATAGTAATGCGGATGGGTGTAGACATGGCGCACCCTCTCTCGTGATCGCCCGGGGTCCGCGTTCGTCAGGCGGAAAGAAGGTGAATGTATAAAGATGAGGGATGGGTGGGCTTGGCCCTTCTCGCGGACTGAAGGCGCCCCATGCGCCTGTCTTTTTGAATGTAAGAGATCCACCCCCGCCGATCAAGAAAAATTTGCGGAAGAAGTTTATTCCGACGATCCGCCCGATCTGAATTTGGTGTGGGTCGAAGTATCCGCCGTCGCGGCCCTTGCCGTCCCGGTAGCGACATCGCGTACCTCCACTCGCCAGACCCCGGGCGACGCGTTGTATCCGAGAAAAAAGCGCTCCCTGCACTTGCCCAAATCGCCCACGACATTGCGGGTCAACTCGGGGCGTATTCCGCCTCGAGGATCGAACACCTCAATATGGAACACGTGCGGCACCAGAGCAGCGTCCGAGTCACCGGCCACTATCTCCGCTTCAACAGTCAGAGCGTAGTCCGCTAGAGATGCCGTCGTCACCATTCCGCGCACCTCGTAAGGTAGCAGTGCGTACAGCTCCGCGCGCCCGGGGTAGACCACGTCTTCCACCCTGTCGGTCTTGCCCCGATACATGCCGCGACGCACGTCGTAGACATGCGCCGTGTGGCCAAAATCAATCCAGGCGGGCTTCGGCCTCAGATCGCTCATGTACACAGCCGAGTCGGGACGCAGCTTCGGATGACGCAATAAGGCGACGTATTCCCCCCCACCCAGGCGATAGCGGTGGAACTCCGTCGCCTGGACGCGATGCGTCCGGTCCTCGTAGAGGGCCGCGACTTCGCAGCCGATCGCAGGCTCCAGGCCAGCTTCATCTGCCAGGAGTGCCGCAATCGTATCTCGCCAGGGCAATTCCTCGGACAGCGTGCGCCAGATCTGGTAGTCGCGGATCATCGCGTTGAACAGGATAGCCCTGCCCTCGCCGTACTGGTTCGACAGTATGATCGGCGTTCCTTCCGCCGTAGTCCCCAGAGCCTGCGCCCCGTCCAGTCGGACACTGCTGTCGACGGCCAGGCTGCCCAGGTTGCGCTGGTCTGCGGTCGTGCCCCTCTGCATCAGCACCACACTCTTATCGGGAATGCCGCCGCCGTATCTGGCCCCGAACAGATCCGCCAATACCCCGTCGTGATCAGCGCGACAACGGCCGTCGAGCACGCCGGGGAATATATCCGCAATCAACGTGCCGCCGGTCCGCACGAACCGGCGCAGATACTCGGCCTGCTCCTCGGTTACGCGCAGGTGCTGGGGCAGAGCGATCGCTCGCCAGCGATCGTTCAAAGACGACTTCGACGTCAGCTGCGATGAGGGGATGACCTCATACGAAAATCCCATATCGCTCAACAGGTAAGTCATCCCCTCGAAGGACTGCATATAGGCGTACAGATCGCCGCCGGTCATGAGTCCGTCCCAGTTAACACTTTTGGGCAAACCCTTTTCAAAGACGACGGAAGCGTGCAGGTTTTCCGGCGCGTACACGACCGCGATCCGATCGTCCTGGCGATCGGCACTGAACAGCAGCTTGGCGATGCCGTTCTTGAGTTCCGCCAGATTGTCAAAGATCTTCGCCACCCCTTTGACCGGCCCGAGGTCGGGACCCAGCAGTCGCTCGGCGTTGTAGGCCTGGGACTGCCCCCCATAGTAGAGCCCATGCAGGTTGATATCGCGGAACAGACTCCACCACGGCAGGTATTCCTGATCGATATAAGGCGGGTAATTGTACAGGCCGTATCCGCCGTACCACGTACCGTGATAGGCGTTGGACCCGGCGGCGGAGCGGAAGATGTCGTGCACCCAGGGATTGGGATACTGAAAGACCAGATCCTTGCCCTCGGCCAGCTGCCAGAAATCGAACCCACAGCCCGGCCAGCTCCAACCGATCACCATCGAGCCTATGTTCGACGGAACGTGCGGAGCCAGATCGTGAATATCGCGGTCCATCGCCCGCCACCAGTCCGCTATCATCGCATCGGCAGACAGCTGGTGGTCGACCCAGTGGCACAGCGGAGCGGAGTCGTCCTGCGCCAGAGCCGCCAGGGCGTCGGCTTTCCCAATGGGCGCTACGTCGTCGAAACTGGCATAGGCCGTTCCCCATGCCCGGTTGAGCGCATCGAGTGTGGGATACCGCTCTCGCATCTGTCCGGCCAGGAACGAGCGGTAGCTCGCGCTCCAGCCGAAGTCGATGCCGGGACTCTTTGTATGGCGCACGTCGTCTCCCAGATAGTAGAACAAAGGAGACAGATACAGCCCCTGCTCGACGAGAGGCCTGATCTGACGAATCGCCGCTGAAAGGTGATCGGGATTGGCAAAAGAGGGGGTCGCCTCCCCCTGCGCATTGACATCGACGCCGGTCATCCGGTAAGCGTAGAGGACCGGATGGGCGTTTGCCATCGCGGCTGAGACGGCAGCGGGCCCCACCTTGCCGCCGACCAACGCGCCTCTCATGCCCATTCTGGCAAGCTGCTTCAAAACCGCCCTGCGGCGGGGGTCAAACCCCGTTCCGGCTTCCCATACGAACCAGTTCAAATCATCCGGTGCCGGACCGTTATGGGCGACGTAGAACGCCCGGCGATCCTCGCAGATAACCCCGCCGTTTTCATCTAAAAGGGCCAGGTTGACGTAGTTGTAGATATGGAGCGATTCTGCAAAGGGAACCTCAAATGCCGCTTCCCGCGTCGCCGGGCGCGTCCGGGTGGACACACACCGCCCGTAATTGTCGAGCACGTCGCACCGAAGGCGCATGCCAGGTTCCGGATCGCTGGAGAGTGTGACCGCGGCGCGAATGGTTCCGCCCGGTTTCTGGTGGGAATTGTCGAGCTGCAGCGACGCTATGTCTATACCGGCGGAGACCGCGAATGTGTCGAAGCGCCAGTCCAGAACGCCCGTCTCGCCTATGGCCTGGAGTCCGACGACGTATCGCCCCGCAGACAGCTGCGGAATCTCCGACCCGACCCCCTCGTGGCGCAGCCGTCCATCCGCATCCCAGACGCGCAGCTTCAGCGGGGAATCCGAGGACTGTGAGAGCGCCAGAGCGAAGGGCATGTCCACGCGCCTGATCGCTTCAACGGGCCAGCGCGTCTCGATCCGGCTGGCGGCGCCGGCCCGATCGCCCGCCCATAGCACCGAGCGACCGATCAAGGCGCACCAGGCTTCCTGTTCCAGATCGATCAGGTCCAGATATTGCAGCCGATTGTCATCGGGGGGGTCTGCGTCGCGCGGGTAGTCTGCGATATTGGCGATGCGGCCGGCGTTCGGCTTTGTCCACAGCCCGACGATCTTCCTTGCCGCCTCGTTCGCTGTGCCGAACTCCTTCGCCAGTTTGCGCAGCGCCGCCACCGGAACCGCTGCGGACACCATCTGACGCTGACCGTCCGGATCGGGCGAATAACCCGCCAGGTCGATGCCGTCGACAAGCTCCACATAGCCGGCGCCCCGGCCGATCAGCTCCTCGAGCCGTGCACCTACCTCTTCGCCCAGCGTGGAAAAAGGAATGTCGCTGACGACCACGTCGATCGGCCCGTTCATCGCCTGCAGCAGCCGGGCCGCAACATCGGCCGAACTTTGAGCAATCAGTCCCTTGGAATGAGCGACCTGCGGCGATCCGAGATGACCCTGCGAATGGCAGTAGACGGTCGTCAGATCGAAATCGAATCGCTGCGACAGCTCGATCGGCCAGCGCCCCTGTTCCTTGTGGGCGATGGCCAGCACGCGCACCGGCCCACCGTGCAGAGGCCTGGCCCAGTCGATGTGCGGCGTGACCACGTCGTCAAACGCCGTCAGACGCCGCAACTCGTCATCCGGATAGAAATAGAAATTCACCTTGCCATGCCCCTCGAGCCGAAACACCCGGCTCGGGACATCCTGGGCATGAGCCGTCATCGAGAGCAGAAGAACGAGAGCAAACATCCTGGCTACGCTGCCGAGCCGACATTCCATATTCATAGCGAACCCCATCGTCGACGGTCCTTTCGACTCTTGCTGAAGCACGTTCCGCAGTCTCGACCCTCACTCCGCCGGCCTATTCGATCACCAGCAGCATCGTCATGCCTTTCCGTCAACGACATTGGCCCATCCTTCGTAGATGCCCCATTTGTCGGTCTCTCGCCGCTAACCTAAGCTCCTAAAAACCGCGCGCGTCTGCCTTCCGCATATTCGCTGTAGGTCGGCGCCGTGCGCAAAGTGGCAAAGACCGCGTTTTCACTATCGATGAGCTCCGGCTCAGCAACGGCAGAGAGGCTGTTCTGCAGATGGGCTGTGTTATCGGCGCCAATGAGGGAAGTGGTGATGGTCGGAATGGAGAGATTCCACTTGATAGCCATCCGGGACAGAAGATCGCGGTCGACGAGGCCGACTTCGTCCCCCATTTTGAAGAGCTGGCCTTTTTGGAAGAGCTCGCGGGTGATAACGCCCATGCCCTGCGCCCCGGCACGGGGCAGGACGCTCTGCAACGCGCCGTCATCGGCAAAACTGAAGTTCATGGCGAGAGCGTCAAAACATCCCGCGTCGACTTGTGAGAGATAGGTGCTCTCACCCGAGAAGTTGTCGGCCGAGGCAAAGCGTATGAGCCCTTCGCGTTTGAGTGCGGCAATGTTGTGCCGCATTTTTTCGAGGTATTCGGGGTCTGCGTCGAGGGCCGACTGGAGGAAGGGGAAGTTGAGAAAATCGATCTGCTCCCGGCCCATGAGGGCGAGAATGCGCTGCACTTCGGCCTTGAGCAACTGGTAGTCGCCCATCTTCCTGTTGTTGGGGTCGTATCCGTAACCCATCCCTTCAGGACGAGTCTGGATATAGATATCATACGGCGGAGGCACTTCCCTGAGATTGCGCCCCAGTGCCTCTTTCTCCGGATCGATCGTCACGTCAAAAAAATTTATGCCGTGTTCGTACGCCACTTTCAAGAGAGAGCGCCGTTTATCACCGCCGTACCCTCGCCCCTGGTAGCCCGGTTTGACGGCGTTCTCAAACTCCTCATTAAAACCTCGGGAACTACCGTCGGTCAGATATTCGTGCCCCCCCAGACCAATGGCTGAAAGCTCGATACCGAGTTTGTCGATCTTGCGATAGATCACCGTTCAACTCCTGTGTGAAATGGGTGCGATTTCGTTTAGTACTGCGACTATATGAAGACTCCGCAATCTATCGCTCAGCTCTTGTGGATATGCCTCCTGCGATCCGCCTCGGGGAGAGGATCGGGCAGTGCAGAAGTATCGAGAACACCAGTAGCTCCGAGAATGGTATTGACCGAGCCTCCCTCAGACGCGCCAACGTAAATCAGATGAGTGATCCCGTCGATGACGATCGAAGTCGGAGAGGAGAGTTCCTCTGTGTCCCTGGAGCCCGCAGCGCCGACCGGCAAAATCTTGCGACTTTGACGGGTCAGAGTGCGGCCATCGCCAGCGAGAAAGATCTCGTAGAGCTCGGTAATGCGGGCGACGCCGCCGGAGGCACGGCTGCCGACCCCGGCGATGGCGACAAATTCGCCGTTCCCCAGGGGCCGGATCGAATCCGGGTCGATCTCGTGCCAGATGAGAATCATATCCTCATCATCCACAGCCAGCCCCTCGATCGGAGTGAGTATATCGAGACGTTCCCAGGAGATCGCATCGTCCGAACCCCAAATGGCGGAGTAGTAGTTGTCGCTGCCGCCATGTAAGGAGTAGCCGGCATATTTTTGAGCGATGCCGGGAAATGGATTGATCGACCATCGGAAGTACCCGGTGTGGCCGTCGCCGGCGTCGGTTTCAATGTCATAAGTAAGGACGACCGAGTCTTCATCGCCGTGCAGGCGCTTGAAGTTGATGCCGTCATCCGACGTCGCCAGCATCGTCCGCTGCGTGCGCTCGATCCCGTTTTTGTGATACGTCATGTGTACCGCGCCATCGACGACCCTGGCGTGCGGCGTCTCGGTGTGGCCGGTTCCCTGGACATTGTCCAGATGGATCGGATTGAATGCCGGCTTGTTGGCGACGTGATCGAAGTGACCGGCGGCCACGGCATCTTCGTACGAGAGCCAGTTGGCCGGCACGAGCGGGTTGCCGTTGCAGACGTAGAGCCAGATGCCTCCCTCGCCCGGATCGTGATCCGTGGAAAAGTAGAGCGCGTAGTCGAAAGGGAAGGATTCCAGATCGAACATCGAGGCCAGACAGGTGTAGTAGGGACCCGGACCGGGCATATCTTCGGGCGATGGAAAGAGGCTGGATTTTTTGTCGAAGGAATAGCAGGTCATCGCGTGCCCTCTACTGTGGACGGGTTTTGAGATCAATCGTGGCTCTGCGAACGCAAAAGTCGTCGCTGCCGTCTTTCCCCTTGAGATAGGCGCTTCTCAAAGCTCGGTAACGATCTGCGGATCGATCTGATCCCAATCCAGCTCGACACCAAGGCCTGGAGCACCGGTCGGCGCCACGCAGCCGTCGGCGTCGAGTCGGATCGGCTGTTTGACGCCGAACCCGATCCCCTCGGTCAGGGAACCGGCGTACTCGAACCACTCGCAGTTCTTGCGCGAGCAGATGACGTGCAGATTGGCGTGATCCATGAGCGACATCATAGCGGTGTGCACTTCGCAGTTGAAGCCGAACGCTTCGCACAGGTGGAAAGTCTTCAGCAAACCGGTGATGCCCCCCTTCCACGATACGTCGGAGCGGACGATATCGACCGCCCCTCGCACCAGATACTGCGGCACGGTGTACACACCCCAGACCCCTCCCTGACCCCATTCGGTGCCGACAACGGGAATCTCGAGGCGTCGTGTGAGTTCGGCGTACCCCTCGATATCGGGGTCCATCAGGGGCTCTTCAAACCAGTAATAGTCCAGCTTCTCCAGTTCGCGGCCCATGCGCAGGGCCTGCTGGTGGTTGTAGGCGGCGACCGGGTCGGACATGAGCACCATATCGGCGCCGACCGCTTCGCGCACGGCGCGGCACTGGGCCAGATCGCCGTCGTACCCGGCCTTGGGATGGAGCTTGTATCCGGAAAAACCGGCCTCCTTCGCCGCCAGGGCAAATCCCACCTGACGGTCGACGTCGTCCACACCCCCTGTGGTGTTGTACGCTTTGACCCGTTCCCGACATCCGCCCAGGAGCTTGTAGATCGGCTTGCCGACCGCCTTGCCCATAACGTCCCACAGAGCGACATCGACCGCCCCATACGCATTGAGCGGCGTCAGACCGCCCCAGCGATCGGCATCGAGCATCTTGTGCCAGATCTTCTCGTAGTCGAAAGGATCCTCGCCGATCACTTGAGGACGAATCGTGTCGGCGATGGCCTGGGCTACGGAGAGACCCTTCTGGGCGAAACCATGCCCTTCGATGCCGACGTCGGTCTTCACCGTCACCACCACCAAATGGGGCAGGACTTTTAGTTCGACTGCGGTTACGCGCATATCCATATCCCTCGCTCCTGGAGTTTATCCTTGCTTTCACTGCGCTGTCCATACTATCCATCCGCTCCCAGAACGTGCCCCGGCGCTCCGCACCGCGATACTTCATAAGTCTTCTGTCATCCGACGTCGGCCTGCTCGTCGAATGAGATCCCGCGTCGCGGTTTGATCTGCGTGGCCGGGCAGCCTGCGACTGAGGAAAAAAACGGCTAAATACAAAAACTGTATACACGCCAGGTAAAGGAGCTCCGGATCCCGGGCGGTGTCCGTCAGAGTTTGAACGTATTCGAAAATAGCACCGCCGGCCAATCCGCCCAAAATCCCGCCGAAGGAGGCGCCGTACATGATCATGGAGAAACTTTCGGCCTGATAGTCGGACGAAACCGCTTTCATCATGATGTGAGTTCGGCCCATCTGGTGGGCCCCATCGATAATGCCCCACAGAAGGAAGATGACGCCTGCCCAGAGGGTGAGATGGAGCAGATCGGCCGGCAGCGCCATCCAGGCGAAACCGAGCATAGTCATACCGGAGAGAGCGATGGTGACAGCGGAGCGTCCGCCGTGGCGATCTACCAGCCTCCCCCAGAAGGGCAGACATACGAGCTGGCCAAGAGCACCTACAGACATGAACCAGACAAAATGCATATACGGCACGCCGCGCTCTGTGAGCAATACGACCCAGAAGGTGTAGCCCATGGAGCGCAAACCCATGTAGAGAGCCATGTACACACCCAGGCGCTGGACAGAGCTGTGGTTCAGGGTCTGCCACAAACGCTGGAAGAGGGTTTCATCCGTATCCGACGGAGGGCGTTCGGATACCTTGCGCACCCACCAGGCGCCCAGGAAGGTGGCCAGCAATGAGAGGGCGAAAAGGGGCGTAAAATGTGCGGCCGGAGGTCTGGTGCCCAGATACCAGCCCACGCAGACGGGCAAGATGATTTCCAGGGCGCGCTGGGCCATCCGCATGCGCGCCAGGAAATGGCCAATGGCATCCCCCGCAGTGTTGTCCTGTATGAGCGGCCACCAGGAGGTATTCCCGGTCTGCTGCAGGAGACCCCGCAGGGTGATCATGATGAGGGCCAGCCAGACCGCTTGCCTGCCGGGTTGGAGATACAGAGCGAGGGCAACCAGTCCCATCGTCGGAACCATGGAAAGGATGCGCCCCCAGAACATGAGATGGGCTTTGCCGATCCTGGGAATGAGATAGAGGCCGATGAGTCGGGTGGCGCGCTGCAGGTGATTGGCCGACGCCAGGAGGCCGATCTGGAAAGCCGTCGCATCGAGGGAGAGAAGAAAGAGGGCGCAGATAGATGTGACAAAGGCGTTGTTCACCGAACCACTGACAGCCAATCCCACCAGACGGGGCTGGCCTTTTTTGCGCTGTGCTTCGGTGAGAGTGTTGTCTGTCTCTGACATGAACACCTTTCTCAAACTACATGCTGGTTTGGCGAAGTCGGACCGGTTGAAGAAAATGGTCCATGGCAAAATTTGACATCGATCTATCAGACATCGGTATAATAATAAGAAAAGAGAATCCCCCACATAGCACTTGACACTGTGAACCACCCCTCCTACTCTTGATTTCAGCGCTGTTGAGGCAGCCTCCGGTCCGCGGCAAGGGATGGATTCCCACCTTCCACGCTCTTCTTTTTTATAGCTACCTTCTTTCTGCCTGTCATAAGCGGACACCAGGCGTTTTCCAAGAGAGGAGGTAGGCATGCCTGCCCTACCTGTACGCCCCAGTTTCTCCCAGCTGCAAAAACAGGCCAAAAGTCTGCGCAAAGACTGCCAGTCCGGCACAGAGGCCGCCCTTTCCCGTCTGCGCCGGTACCACCCGGACTACGCCGATGCCGGCACCCTCTCCGACACCGAATTCCACCGCATCTTGCAGGAAGTCGGTGCCCTTCTCGGCAAGCTGCACCAAATCCCCACTGAGGGCTTCGGTCCACTGGATGGCAATGGCCGGGGTCCGCACAAAAACTGGCGCACCGCATCCTCTTCCTGTTGGCTAACTTTTTGACAATGCGTGGGATACGGACGCAAACTCCTGTTTCACTCCGTTCGTTCCGCCGTTCAACCCAACCCATCACCTCGAGACGGAATTCGGCGAGAACGAGGATTTCTAAGGAATTGACTGCCAGAAGATCGATGCTCTTTTTACTATAGTTAGCATCCTGATTGTCGTTTCGCCACTTACCAGGATTTCTCATTCGATTCAGGAGCTCATCATGAAAATCACCGACGTGCGTGCGCTGTCTCTTTCCCGTAAACACGAGCCGGAGAGGGAGTGGTATAGCGCCTCTTTTCACGTGTACAAGGCGGACTGTTCCATACTGATCATCGAAACGGACGAGGGGATACAGGGGATCGGCGAGCCGAGTGCGTACGGAGTGCCGCCGGATATTGCGGCGAAGGTGGAGGAGATCGGGCCGATGCTGCTCGGGCGGGATCCGACCGAGCCGGGTCTGATGTCGGCGATTATGGGAGAGCGGAGCATGGATACCACCTACGCCGGTCTGGACTGCGCGTTGTGGGATCTGAAGGGAAAGATCGCGGAGAAGCCGGTGGCACAGCTTCTGGCCGGATCGGAACGAAAGCCGCTGGAAAAAGTGAGACTCTACGCTTCGGCGGGGGTGCGCTACGACTGGGATAAGGAGCCGGAGTCGATCGTGGAGGAGGCGTGCAGCTTCGCAGAGATGGGACTGACGACCTACAAGATGCGGATCGGAACCGACTGGAAATGGTCGGGAGTGACGGTCGACCGTTTTTTGCAGCTGGCGCGCAAGGTGTACGAGGCGGTGGGGGCGCGCATGCAGCCAGCGCTGGACGCCAACTGCCGGTTGGAGGTGGATCAGGCGCTGGAGGTGGCCGCCGCTCTGGATGAGATGGGATGGGCCTGGTTCGAGGAGCCGACCGCTAGAGATCCAGAAGTGTGGAAACGGATCAACGATTCGGTGGAGATGCCGATTTCGGGCTGTGAGCCGTTTACCATGATAGCGCAGTTCGGGCCGTATCTGGAACGAAAGTCGGTGGACATCGTCCAGCCGGACGCCGGAGTCTGCGGGATCTCGACCTGTATGAAGGTGGGAGCGCAGGCGCACGAGCAGGGGATTTTGCTGATTCCCCACAACTGGCACAACGGGCTGATGACCATGGCGAACGCCCACATGGTGGCAGCGCTGCCGGAGCCCAGGTTCTGCGAGTTGAATATGATGCAGGGGCCTTTGCAGTGGGATATTCTGGCGGAGAAACCGGTGATCGAGGATGGTTTTCTGGTGCTGCCGGACAAGCCGGGGTTGGGGGTGGAGCTGGCGGAGGATCTGGAGGAGCGGTTTCCGTATATCGATGCGCCGTGGGGGGTGCGCATGGAAAGATGAAGAGCATCTGCTGATTCGAGCGGTTTGCGCCCATTATTTGACCTGTTCATATGGTCAGGTTGATTATCAAGTCGGGAACCAGGACAAAAAATCGGGGAAAATAGATGACTGCAAAACCCAATATTCTCTTTCTGATGGCCGACCAGATGCAGGGGCGCGTCCTCGACCAGGACCACGTCTGCCAAACGCCCTGCCTGGATCGCCTGGCCGGGGAGGGCATGCGCTTTACCAGAGCCTACACGCCCAACAATATCTGCTCGCCGACGCGCGCCAGCATTATGACGGGGCTGCTGCCGCACAACCACGGGGTTCTGGAAGTGCTCTATCCAAAGATGGCCCACATGCACGCTATACTTCCCGACAAAGCCCATTTTGCCCAGCGTCTCTCCGGGGCGGGTTATAGCACCGGCTACTTCGGCAAGTGGCACGTGGAGCGCAACAACGATCTCGAGCGTTTCGGCTGGCAGGTGGACGGCGGCCAGTCCAGCGCCTCTTATAAAGCGTTGATCGAGGAGATTTTGGGGGAAGAGCCACTGCAGCCTGAGTGCGACCCGGCCGTTTATATCACCGACCCTCCGGGCTACGGCCCCCACCTGCTCTGCGGCGTAACCGAGCGGCCGGCCGAAAGACGCGGCATGGGCATAGCGACGACGCTGGCCCTGCGCTATCTCGAAGACGCGGTGCAGAAGGCGGAACCGTGGTGCTGTTTTCTCAGCTTTCAGGAACCGCACGATCCCTATATCGCCGAGCGCTCGATCTACGAGCAGTATCAGCGAGAGGAACTTCCGCCCCCGCCCAATGCCGCCGATCCGCTGGAGGACCGACCGGGATTGTACCGCAGAGCGCAGGGGATCTGGAAGCAACTCTCCGAAGCGCAGAAGCGGCAGGCGCGAGCCTGTTATTTCGCGTCGATAAGTGAAGTCGACGCGCAGTTTGCGCGCGTGGTCGATTTCCTCGAAGCGCAGGGGCAGTTGGAAGATACGATCGTTATCGCCATCAGCGACCACGGCGATCTGCTGGGCGCGCACGGGCTGTTCTTCAAGGATATTTCCGCCTTCGAAGAAATCTTCAACGTACCCTTTATCGTGCGCGGCCCCGGCGTGGAGCGCGGCGCGCTGTGCCCCGGCCGCGTCGGCCTGCACGATCTGTGCCCGACGATACTGGAACTGGCCGGCTGCGAGCCGATCGATATGCCCGACTCACGCTCTTTTGCCCCGCTGCTGAGCACGCCGGCCGCCGCAGGCTGGGACAGGGGATTTGCCGAGTACTACGGCAACCGCCACCGGCTCACACAGAAGGTAGTGTGGGACGGCCGCTGGAAATTCGTCTTCAACGGTTTCGACTACGACGAGCTCTACGATCTGGACACCGATCCCTGGGAGATGAAGAATCTGGCGCAGGATCCGGCCTATGCCGGGCAGGTGGTGAAGATGACGCAGCTGTTCTGGCACTATGCAAAACGCACCGACGATGCACCGCTGGTCCAGACCCTCTACCCGGCGCTGCGCCTGGGTAAGGTGGGCCCGCTGGAAGAGGAGTGGTAGGGAGCGGCAGGATCGGCACGATCGGGTACTATTCCAGCGTCTTCCATGGAGCAAATCAGGTAGGTCACACCGGCCTACTCCAGCCTGAGCGTGACGACCGCAAACGGTTTGATTGCAACAGTCACCGCATGACCATCACCGGGCAACTCTCGCTGATTCTCCTCCACCAGATTCGTCTCAGACACCCGCTGGAACGCGAGATACGGCATATCCACCGCTACCGTCGTCTCTTTCCCCTCAGTCTCTATCAAGCGCAAAATGTAGCCCCTGCCATCTTCCGCTTCCTTGAAGGCCAGCACCATGACATTGGGCGCATCGACCTCGCAAAAAGAGGCAGATGGAGGCAGGGCGCCCCCCTTCTGAGGTCCATTCATCCAGACCGCCAGCGGCCGATGGGCCACATTCCACCCAAACCTCCGGGCTCCTCCTTCGCGCCAGCTCCCCACATGCGTCCCGAACGAGTATCGCACCAGATACTCGCAGGGGTGCGCGTTGACGAAGTTGGTGTTGAAGTTGTTGTAGCTGACCAGGGAGTAGATGTGACTCTGCGCCAACTCCCCCGGCTTCAGGAACGAATGTCCATAGCCCGGACCGCGGGCCTGGTGATGGGCGCTCGAAACATAGCCGGGCCACAGACCGCCAAACTCCGCCATCGGCGCGTCCACCCCCGTCCAGATCACCCCCCATTCCTCATTGCCGACGTTCGCCCAGTGCTGTACCGCATAGTAGTCCGTGTTGGACCCGGGCAACTGATCGCAGATCGGCTCGATCACGGCGTTGGGCGCTTCAAAGTGGAAGCGAGGCTTCTCCACCTGAAAGGGGAAGGCGAAGAAAACTTCCCTCGTCGGCGTCGAGTCCCGCAGAATGCGGGCATTGAAATCGACCCGCTTGACCCCGTGATACAGACTGATCTCCTCCGTCACGCGCGGACAGCAGGAGGCTTCCGTCTTCAGTCTGATCGTGGCGTACAGAGGGCCAACCTCCACGAGCGTTGCCCCGACCGATCGACCCAATTCCTCCTCACCGGTGCCACAGTCGCGGACAATCATCTGCCCGAATCCGTGCGGAGCATCCGCGTCGATCAGCTCGCGCCCGAGCTCCTTGTCCAGCAGACTGCGGATGACACCTCGTTCGGCGTCTATCTCCAGCCTGAAAAAACGATTCTCAAGCAGTTCGTCCGTGGCGGTATACCGACCTTCAAAACTCGGCCACTCGTCGCAGGGAATAATCCGATAGGTCTTGTAACCCATCGGCGGCAGCGCTTCCGCCAGGAACACGAGTTCCGTCATGCCCCCGGCGGCGATCCCTTCCGCCGCCCAGGGTATGGTCGCCTGCGGATCCGTCGTGCGGACGATCTGGTAGGGCAGCCGCTTGCCCGTTCCCATCTCCACCAGTTCGAACGGCTTCTCTAAAATCTCCTCCGGCAGATCGACAATCCCCCGTCCGATCGCCCCTCCGAGAACCAGCCTGGAACCTTCATCTTCGCTACTCGGTGGAACCACGTGCATCGGACTGCCGTGCGGTTGCCAGATGCGCCGCGCCGCCCGCACCACATCCGTCCGCTCCCACGATAGCGAGTTGAACACAGTGACGGTGTACCCCTCATCCGGAAGATCGATCTGGTCCACGATTCTGTTGCTCGCTTTGACGGCGAGATCGTGCGTCAGCGCCGCCGCCCGATACGCAAACCCGCTCTTATTGCTCCAGCAACCATCCTGGGCCGGCCCACCGGGGCTCCACATCCCCCAGCAGTGTTCGTCGTAGTTGAAGACCTCTCGGTACGCCTCGTCGAGCACGCCTTTCGGATAGTCGTAATCGCCTACCACAATGGAGGCGACAGTCGCCAGCTTCTCCGCTGCCGACAGCTCATCGTGCGTATTCCGGTTGAGCCCTGTCTCTTTCGGCGTGCAGGTGGCACATACCGGATAGTCGGTGCCGGGCAGATCGCCGCGCAGCGTTTTCAATTCGTCCCCCCATCTCCGCTCGAACCGCTCGAAAAACGACGTTGGATTCGCGGTAATAAGCCGCGGATACGCCCAGTGACTATTCCACTCGCGCGCAATACGGGCAAAGCGGAGGGTCGGGGGGGAATTGTCGCGCATACCGCTCACCAGAGGGCGGTAGACCATGTCGTAGGCGTAACCCTTCTCTTCCAGACCACTCAAGAACGGCGGCAACTCGCGCAACGCGTGCCGATAGCTCGTCGGCGTCCAGATATCCTCGTCGAACGGATCGTGCCAGTAGAGGACCGATTCCCCATCCGGCCCCTCCCATCTATGGGCACCGGGAAGATGGATTGGCAGAACGGCATTTTCATCCCAACACGGATGGACGTCGACAAAATACCAGGCTGGCAGTGCGGCGGCGAAGTACTTTATCCCCGCCCCGGCCAACGTGCTCGCCATACCCCACGAAAACCCCGGAATATCGTTGTGCTGTGCCGAAGTGATCTCGATGCCCAATTCCCGCTTGAGCCGAAACGACGGATAGAGCAGACGTATCATCTCTTCGTGACCGCACAGCTCTTGAATCTGGTTGCCGTACAACGCGCCGATCTCGATCTGCCCCCGCCTGACAAAATGCGCCATGCGCTCCACCACTCCTCTGGAGCGATTCTCGACGAACGGTAACACCGACCACGCCTGCTCCGCCAGATAGCGAAATCGGGAATCTTCGGGCCAGTCCGCCGTCTCTTCGCAGAAGCCGAGAACATCCTCCATAAACCCGGCGTGTTCGACAAACAAGTCGGCCGGCATGTCGCTGTATCCCACGTCGTGGTGAGAAAAGTGGACCATGTGGACTTCCCAGTGCTTCTGTGGTTTCCAGTCGAGCGTCCTCTCATCCTGCAAACTGCCGACCGCTTGCAGGCCGAACGTCACCTGAGTGGGCGATCGGAGATCGGGCAGGTAAACGTCGTGCACGCTTTCCCCGGGTCGCACGCTGTCCAACACCGAAGGCTCATCCACGCCGGCCGTGCGTATCGTCAATGTAGCTGCCACAGCATCACCGGAGTTGCCCACCGTCAAACGGACCAGCTGCCGCAGCGCATCTCCATCCTGAACGAAGAATATCGTCGGTTCGATGTTGAGGATTCGCAAATTTCCCGACATCAGCTTTTCCTTGAGGGATGAGTCCAGAATAACTCGGCCAAACGGAGATGCCGTTCGCTCTCGGATTTCTTCGCTCTCGGCTGCATTATTGAGTTCTCAGTCCTATGTCGATAATCCTGTACGCCCTGTTCCCCCTGTCAAAGACTTCCACTGCGGGGCATGCCGTCTTCGTCGAACAGATGCGATCGATCCGGGCCGCAGTCCGGGTCCGCGAGCCAGCCGGTCTGCTCGTGCCATTCCAGCAGTCTTTGCTTCAGTTCGGACTCCAGACCGGGTGCGCGGTTAGTGCCGACCAGGTTGTCGAACTCGTACGGATCGCAGACGAGATCGTAGAAACAAAAATCGGTGTCTACCAGCTCGTGATTCTGCGCGTCCAGACACATTCCGTAGAGGTGCGACGGGGTGCGAATGCCAATCTCGGTCAGGTCGTCTCCGCCGCTGCTTTCCGGGGTCTCTATGAAGGACCAGCTGCGCTCGAGAGCCGTCCGCTCGCCGGTGAGAATCGGCAGCAGGGACTGACCCTGCAAATGCTCCGGCAATTCCAGACCGCAGGCGTCGAGGATGGTGGGCATGATGTCGATCGTGGATGCCACCTGGTCATAATTCACCGCGTCAGTCCAGCTGCCGGGGAAGTGGTAGAGCATTGGAATCCGAATAGACTCCTCCAGCAGCATACCCTTGTTCCACTGATGGTGGCTGCCCAGATTATCGCCGTGATCGGAGGTGAAGATGACGATCGTATCGTCGGCCAGACCATTTGCCTCCAGCGACCGCAGCATGCGGCCGACCATGTCGTCTACCCAGGAGACGGCACCGTAGTAGAGCGCCGTCAACGTTCTGATATCAAAGTCGGCCGGCAGCTCGAGCGCGTGCGGCTCCCGGTAGTGGTAGTAGACGTAGTCCCAGAGGTAAACCTTGAACCATTCAGCCGACACCGGCAGTCGACCGTCGCGTTCGACATTGGGTCTGAGGGGGACCTCCTCCGGCGAGTACATATCGAGATACTTCTCGGGCATATCGCCGACCGGCATGTGCGGGGGCATGATGCTGTAGTAGAGAAAAAACGGATCGCGGTCGGCAGATGAGCGGTCACCGAGAAACGCCTCCACCCTTTCAATCTCCCGCTCGACGCTGAACCCATCGACGGCCATCGGCGCGGCGCGATCGACCATGAACTGTTGATCGGTGTGGCGGTGATTGCTGAGAGGCAGCACGCTGTGATCGAAACCGAGCGCTTCCGGTGCGGGCCTGATGTGCCATTTGCCGATGGCGGCGGATTGGTAGCCGGCTGCACTCAACGCCTCCGGGAGCGTCGTTCCCGGCAGATGGGCACCCCGCTCCCGTTCGGGGAATTCCGGTTCTAGCGTCGACCAACCCTTGCCGCCGGTGGAGGCGAAGTCGTTTTCGAGGTGGCCGTTGCAGGTGCGGCTGTACTGACCGGACATGAGGGCGGAGCGGGCGGCCATGCAGATCGGATTGCTGGTGACAGCAGTCTCAAAGCGAACCCCGTGGGCGGCGATTTGGTCGATGTTGGGAGTGCGGAGCGCACTGTTGCCGTAGCAGCCTGTTTCAAAGGCGCGCAGCTGGTCGCAGATACAGACGATAACGTTGGGCTTTTTCACGGTTGACAGTATCGGCCTGATGTGATCGAACTTTTGTTGCGCGTAACAACACTCCCCTACGCCACCGTTTCCTCCGGACGATACTCGATCCGACGCATAAAACGCTCGCCGACATCGTAGTCCGGTTGCCCGGATACAAAGCGCCACAGCTGCACCCGCTGCATGAGTTCGTACCGGTGCTCGTTCCCCTCCCAGCCGTGGTTGACATTCAAGAGGCGACCGATCTCGGGGTCGTCCAGGTCGGCAGTATCAAAGAGGCGGACCTGCGGCTGTGTCGGGTTGAGGCGCAGCTTGTACATAAACCGATCCTGGTCCGTGTGGTTGCTGCGCGCCCCGTGCCATACCCGCGTGTTCCATACATACACCGCACCTGCCGGACAGGTGGCCCAGACCTTGCCGCGCATGTGGTGGTAGACGCGAATCTCTCCGGTGCGCACGTTGCGAAACTGCGTGCCGGGGACCAAAAACGTCCCGCCCATTTCGTCCGGCGTATCCACCGGAAAAAACGACAGCTGGATATCAAAGTAGTTCTCGCGAAAATCGATGACCGAATCCTGGTGCATATCCGGCCCCTTGGTCTGTCCCGCTTTGGTCAGATGCGCCGCGTGGTGATCGTAGAGCGGATCGGGGCCGACCAGCGAGTGGATGAGCCCCTGCATCTTGGGCAGACGGAAGGCATCCCCCAGGGCCGTTCCTTTGGGCCAGGTCTCCTCAAAGGGAGTGCCCACGGCCAGATAACCCCGGTTGTTGCGCATCTCCTCCAGGCAGGCTTCGCACAGCTCTCTGGGCACCACATCTTCGAGCTTCAAATAACCTGAGGCGACAAAGCGCGCCATATCTTTCGACGACAGCAGATGTTCTTTCATTGCCTGTTTCCCCCTATTCCTGCAGCTCGTTGAACTTCGACAGCACGGTCTGATAGGGCAGTGGCCCCAGATCGTATCCCTCTCCGGGCGAGCGATGCTTGAGCTCCGACATCTGGATGACCTGCCAGCCATCGCGCATCGCCTCCATCGCACTTTTGTAGGGGGGCTCACCCTCTTCGACCAGATCCTGCACGCCCGTGCCCTTGGAAGCCTCGTAATAAGCCCAGGCTACGGGCTGAGCATCGAGGGCGGGAGTGGTTTGGAACAACACGAGTATATCCTGAACGGTGGGCATGGAAAAACCTTCTGTGAAAATGGTGGTGAGGTGGAATTCAACATATTCAGTATAGGAACGCGTCTTCATCGCGCCAGCCCCACGGAGAAATCCAGCCCCCGCGCATATCCGGTCGGATACTGCGCCTACCCGCGATACTTTTCCATCAGTTGCGGAGGCTTGCCTCGGTACTTTCGGTCAGACCCGGCTGTATCCTTTGGGACAGCCTGAAAATCTGTTAGTTTTGTGGACGAGATTTATCGAGCAATGCGGATCTTCAATCTGAATAGCCATTGCCTGAAACCGACAGAATAACCTCTGAATCTTCCGGGAGCACCCCATGGACACCATCACCGAACCCACCAGACAAATCCCCGTAGCCGACGAAGTCGACCTCTGCGTGGTCGGCGGCAGCTGCACCGGCCTCTTCGCCGCCGTCAGCGCCGCCCGCCTGGGCGCCCGCGTCGCCATCGTCGAGTCCAACGGCTTCTTCGGCGGCTCGGCCACCGCCTCCCTGGTCAACGTCTGGCACTCCCAGTTCGACACCACCGGCCAGCAGCGCATCATCGCCGGCCTGACCCTGGAAACCGTCGATCGCCTCGATCGACGCCAGGCCGTCCACTTCTTCCATCCCGCCAACGAAACCCGCTACACCGTCCTCAACACCGAAGAGCTCAAAATCGAACTCGACCAGTTGGCTCTCGACGCCGGCATCCGCCCCTTCCTCCACGCGCATTTCGCCGCACCTGTGGTCGAAGACGGCAAACTGACCGCCGTCATCTTCGAAGATAAAACCGGCCGCCGCGCCATCCGCGCCTCCCATTTCATCGACGCCACCGGCGACGGCGACCTGATATCCCGCGCCGGGCTTCCCTGCTACAAACCGGACCACCTGCAGCCCCCCACCACCTCCGCCATCATCCGCGGCCTGGGTGACATAAAACAGCGCCATCCCGATTTCGACCTCACCCGCGTCGCCTTCGACCCGGCCTATCCCCAGGCGCTCGAACGCGGCTTCCTGTGGACCGCCGAAGTGCCCGGCTCCGCGGATGACACCATGGTCGCCGGCACCCGCATGTTCGGCACCGACTCCAGCGATGCCGACCAGCTCACCGCCGCCGAGATCGAGGGTCGCCGTCAGGTGCGGGCGCTCTGCGACATTCTGCGCGAAAACTTCCTCCCCGAAGGCTCCGTCCCCCTCGTCGGTCTGCCCACCAAGATCGGTCTGCGCGAGAGCCGTCACGCCCGCTGTCTGCACCAGCTCACCGAAGAGGAACTGCTCCACGGCCATCGCTTCCCCGACGGTATCGCCAACGGCACCTACCGCGTCGACGTCCACCATATGGACAAACCGGGCATCACCTTCCGCTATCTGGACGGCCGCGAAGAGTACTCCGTCCCCGGTCGCCCCGCCGAACTCGGCCGCTGGCTGGAAGAGGGGGCCGAGACCGCCACCTTCTACCAGATCCCCTATTCCTCTTTAGTCCCACAGCAGTCGACCAACCTGCTGGTCGCCGGCCGCCTGGTCGACGCCGATCAGGCCGCATACGGCGCCGTCCGCGTCATGGTCACCTGCAATCAAACCGGCGAAGCCGCCGGCACCGCCGCGTACCTCGCCCTCGATGCCGGCATCGGCGTCGCCGACGTCGATCCGCAAAAACTCCGAACCACCATGACCGCCGCCGGCTCGCTCATCGTCTGACGAATCCGACGGCGCCGCGCCTTTGAAGCCCCCAATACAGCACCCGGCGGAAGCCCGAAAATCTCCGCAGGCGGGTCCGGGGGTTGCCGGAGGGCGGCGACTCCTGTTTGAGGCCGTCCCAGCTCATCCACCGCACAACCAAAAGAATCACCGCCTCTTCCGGCATCTCCAATATCGAGCAGAAGGCCCACCGTCCCGTGTCCGCACACCCTCTCCCCATATCTCCGAATGATCAGTATGGTCCGAGGCTCTCTTCGACGCTCCGCCCCAGGAGATGGCGGCCCCCAGGCCGAGTCGAGTCGCCGTCCGGAGGCAGCCCCCGGATCCGCCGTCCGCACGCAGCATCTCTCTGGATACTCAGGCTCCATCCGCTCCCCTCTCGTCCAGCTCCTCCAGCCTAAACCGCACGCTCACCACGTACGGCTCCTCTCCCTCCTCCCAGTGCCCGTAAGTCGTCGTCACCAACGTCCCGTCCGGCAGCAGCAGCATCCCCGGATACGCGCAGTCCGCCCCCTTGATGTTGTCCATCAGCCGCACCCGATATTGCCCCTCCCTTTCCTCGACAATATCCTCATACGTCCCCACCCATGCGCACCAATCCCCCCACGTCGGCGTATCCAGACAGGTGTCGCGAAAAGTGACAACCAGCCGTCCGTCCGGACCGTAGCAGGTCTTGTGTCGGTCTCCGGTCAGCGCTCCCGGCAGCTCGCGCGGCTCGCTCCACGTCTCCCCCTCGTCATCGCTGAACACCACCATCCCGTTGAACTTCCGACTGTTCTCGCGCAGCAGCATCGCCAGCTGACTCCCGTCCGGCGAGCGCGCCACCCCCGGCTCGCACAAATGCGCCTGCAGATGCGTCGCCACCACCTCCGGCTGGCCCCAGGTCAGTCCCCCGTCCTCCGACAGAATCTTAAACACCTCGAAAACGCCCGTCGCTTCTCCCCCATTGCGCAGAAACCGCCCGTCATCGTGGAACAACGCCATGTACTTTCCATCCTTCAGCCGCACCACGTCCCCCATCGCCACGATCCCGCCGTAGTCGCCGATCGGCTCCAGCTCCGACCAGCTCTCCCCGTCGTCCTCCGAAACCGCCATGCGAATCGGATACAGCCCCGAAAACATAATAATCCGCTTCACTCCCTGCGCATCCACCACCCGATGCAGCGTCGGCACCTCCAGCGACGTTGCCCAGCTCTGGGGTGTCGGCAGCCGCTCGCTCCAGGTCAGTCCCCCGTCGTCGCTCCGCTTCATCACAATTGCCCCGCGGCCGTGCCCCTTTGGATAGACCGTGATGATCGTCCTGCCGTCCTCCAGCAGCAATGTAGTCGGATGCCCCAGATACTGACCCGGCTCCCTGTCCACCACTACCTGGCGCTCCGCCTCATGCGCCAGATCGATCAGTGGAATAGTGAAACCCCTGTTCGTCGCCATCATTCCTCCTCCTTTTTAAAAATCGACTCCAGCACGTCGATCGGATAGCAGAAGATCAGCGCCGGCACCGATCGACCGTCCACCTGCGGATTGACCAGATTGGCATCCCACTTCGACGACACCACCTGGAGGCCGACGATCTCCACGGGTCCCTCCGGCGCCATGAGCCCCGTGTACTCCAGTTCCTCTCCCATCGACCACGAAAAACTCGGTCCGTCGCTCTCCACCTCCACCGATCCGATCTCTACCCCCTGTTCCTTCCAGGCATTCCCCAGATCCGCGACGATCCGTCGGGCGACCGGATGGAACGCCTCCATATCTTCCGCCGTCAGCGGGCGGCCCTCGATCTCTTCCCGTCCCAGCAACGCCAACACCGCGGACGCCGTCACCCCGAGCAACGCCCAGCCGTGATCCGGCTCCATGGCGAATGCGTACGTGCAGTTCGGATACCCGGCCGCCGCCTTCACCACATCGGCATAGGTGCTGTTGTCCACCCAGCGCATCCCCACATCGACCCGCGCTCCCACTGTCTCCGAAAAACTGTCGCCCAGCGACGCCGCCAGATCGTCGCGCACCCGCCGTTTCGGATTGTCGTATCCCTCGTACCCCATCCACGCCACCGCCGGAAACCAGGCGTCGAACAGTGCCCTCAGCAAATCCCCTACGATCGACTGGCCGTAAAAGCTGTTGGTGAACATCGCCATGCCAGCGCCACTCTCCGGAAGCCCCAGCGTAAACGCCTTGAAGTTCCCGTTGTCCCCCCAGTGCCAGAACGACCTTCCCGCCTCCCCCTCCTGCAGTCCCCAGCCCAGCCCCCACGCGATCTCTTCCGTAACCTTCACCTGCGGACTCAGCATCTCTCGCACGCTCTCCGTCGCCAACCCCTCCCCATTCAACACCCCCGCCACGAACCGCCCGAACTCCGCTGCCGTGGTGTGCAGGCTGGCCGCCGCGTTGGCATTTTCCCACTCCGCCCTGCCGAGCGATTCCCCCGCCATATTGTGACCATGCGCGATTAACTCCTCGTATTCCTCCCGCCACGCGTACCCGCTCAGCGCCATCCCCAGCGGCTCAAACACTCGCTGCGCCGCGAACTCCGCCAGCCCCATGCCGGTCAGCTGCTCCACCACCTTCTGCAGATAGACGAAACCCTCCCCCGAGTATCCGAACTTCTCCCCTGGTTCAAAGGCGAATTCCAGAGGCTGTCCGCTCTCTCTCCAGTTGGGCAGACCCGAGGAGTGACTCAGCACCATCCGCGCCGTGATCCTCCCACCCCGCCCGTCGTGGGCCAGATCTTCATACTCCCAGTACTCCCCCAGCGGCCTGTCCAACTCCAGCAGACCCTCCTCCACCAATCCCAGCAGACCGTACGCGAATACCGGCTTGCTCAGCGACGCAGCCTGGAAAATGGTGTCCCCCTCCACCGACCGACCGCTCTCCACGTCCTGCACTCCGGACGCCAGCGACCAGACCACCTGTCCCTCCTGCACCAGACAGAGTGACAAACCGGTCACCGCTCCCTTCGCCATCAGCTCCGGCACCACCTGCTCCAGCCGGGAAATCCGCGTTTTGAAATCCACCGTTAGCACCCTCCCTTTTCCGGCAGATTGGCATCCTCCGGATGGATCTGCCCGGCCGCTTCGCATAGTAATCCGTACAGCTCCGGCCGCCGGTGGTGCCTCCCGTAGATTCCCTTCGTCCGATACTCTTCCAGCACGTCCAGATCCACCTCCTGAATCAGCAGTTCCTCCTCCCCACCCGCTTCACTTGTTATCGTCCCCGTGTAGTCGATGAACATGCTGTGGCCGTTCTGGCTGGGAGCCGCGTGGTTGACCACCTGCACATACACCTCGTTCTCGAACGCCCGCGTGCGCAGCAGACAGCGGTGCACCTCATCGGTCGGGCAACCGCAGGCCAGCGGATTGAAGATCACGTCAGCCCCCTGCAGCATCAGCAGCCGCGCGCTCTCCGGCAGCTCCCGGTCGTAGCAGATCATGATCCCCGCGCGGAAATTCCCCGTCGCCGTCTCGAAGTCCCACACCGGAAACTCCGAGCCGTTGCGCCAACCGCCCCCTGTCTCGTATCGATTGATGTGCACCTTGCGCATAACCCCCATCAATTGACCCCGAGGATCGAGCACTGCAACGGCATTCACGATCTCCCCCTCCCGCAGTTCCGACAGCCCCACCATGACATAGACCCCCAGCTCTTTCGCCAGCCCCGCAAAGGTCTCCGTCGATCGCCCCGGAATCGATTCCGCCATCCTCCGCTCTCGCTCTCCCCCCACAAAGCCGGTGAGCACCACCTCTGGCAACAGCGCCACCTGCGCTCCCCGCGCGGCCGCCTCCCGTATCAGTTCCACTCCCCGCTCGATATTCCGCTCCTTCTCCTCCGGCAGCCCCGCAAACTGAATCCCCGCCAGCATCACGCGTCCTGTGCCCATATCTGAACTCCTTTCCTCGCTCGTTGATACCGTCTAGCTGCTCGGCTGGGAGTTTTCACACACGCCCTAATATACGTCCTGAAGACCCACCCGTCCCTGCTCAAAATCGAACGAATTTCTTGACAGCCCCAGCTTCCCGCTCTACACTTCCGCCGAGAAGAAGGGCTTCCATCCATGCGCGCTCCAACCAATAGATCCTTCCGGAAGGGACCGGCACCCATGAAATCCGCCTATACCTACCGCACTGCCCAGGGAGTTTGGATCAACGACATGCGCAACCGGGCCTTCCCCAACCGCCAGTGGCCCTGCGTGGAGCTGGACGAACGGAGCCTCGAAGATCTCAAAGCCAGCATCCGCCTGCAGGCGGCCAGCGGCTTCGACAGCCTCACCGTGTTCGGCCTGCTCACCGCCAGCTCCTGGTCCCCCGATCTCCGCCGCACCGTCCCCCACGCCCGTTGTCGCCAGGTGCGCACCATCCTGGAAGAGGCGCATCAATGCGGACTGAAACTGCTCTACGGACTGGGAGTCTACAGCTGGGGGTTCGACCGGATTATCGCCCACGACCCACAGGTGCGCGGCCCCAATCCCCACGCCATGTGCGGTTCGCAGTCCGCCTCTCAGCGCTGGATGGAAAAGGTTGTCGACTACCTGCTCGAGGAGTTCCGCTTCGACGGCTTCCACCTCGAAGCCTCCGACCAGGGGCGCTGCACTTGCCCGGACTGTTTCCCCGAGAGCAATACGGCGTATTACTCGCGGATCAATGCACAGACCGCCGCCTACATCCGCAAAATCGATCCAGGCGCGCGGCTTATGGTCAACATGTGCGGCTACCTGCCCGCGGGTGAAACCATCCCTGAAAGAGAATGGCCGCACCTCCAGCAGCTGGGGCGGCAGCTCGACTTCCTGATCGACGCCGGCCACGCCAGCTTCTACATCCCTCCGACGCAGCAACGGCAGTTCATCCGCCAGCTCCCCTGCGCCTATGGCAGCTCCGGAGGTTTCTGGGTCTACCCGCCTCAGCGCTGGAATCGCCGACGCTGGTTCCTGCCCTACACCCACCGGACTGGAAGCCATCTGGAAAAACTCTACGCGGCAGGAGGGCGCGCCGTCGAGTACTACATGGGACCGGCCTACAACCCGGGCGTCGAACTGAACATCGCCTTCGGCGGACGCAAACTCTGCGACATCGATAGGGACAACCGCGACATCCTCCTGGAAGTTGTCGAAACCCTGTACGCCCCTGCGGATGCAAAGACAGGTGAGAATCTGGCCCAATTTTTTGAAGAGGCAGAAGATGCTTTCTTCGCCAGCTTCGATCCGCACAAACTCCCGGACGGAAAATCCAGGGGTGAACTCCACCTGACCCCGCTCTTCGGCACTCACCCGGGACCCGCCCACTATCTGCAGGTCATGGAACCGGCCGTTCGCCGCGCCTATGGACGGCGGCTGAAAGAATTGCTGCCGATCCTCGATCGGCTCGAACCGCGGATCGGCTCGCGGGCCAGGGCCCGGCGCATCGCGACCTGCATCGACAGCGTGCTGGAGGATATCGCCAGGGTCTCCGCCTGATGGATATCCGGCAGTCCCCCGAAACCCCGAGTCCCTTTTCCCTCAAGGCAATCTCCCTGGGCACCCTCCTCTCCCTCGGCATCGCCCTGGGTGCCCCTTACGGGAATATGGTGATTCGCGGTTCGACCATGGCCCTGGACTTCAGCACGGCCGGGGCGATCTTCCTGTTCTTCCTTCTGACCGGAGGCGTCAACCTCCTCTTCGCCAGGATCCACCCCGCCCTCCCTCTCCGGCGGGACGAGTTGCTCGTCGTCTACATCATGATGATCGCGGCCTCCGCCATCCCCACTATGGGGCTCTCCGAGTACCTGCTGCCGATCATAACCGCCCCCTACTACTTCGCCACGCCCGAAAATGAATGGGCCTCCCTCATTCTACCCCACATCCCCGCGTGGATGGCCCCCCAAAACCCCGAGGCGGTGAAGTGGTTCTACGAAGGCGCCCCCCGCCATCGGGCAATCCCCTGGCAGGCGTGGGCCCGTCCTCTCTGCTATTGGAGCGCGCTCGTGGCCGCCCTCTACGCGGTGATGATCTCCTCCATGGTCATTCTGCGCCGCCAGTGGGCCGAAAACGAACGCCTCCTCTACCCCATCGTCCAGGTCCCTCTGGATATGGTGCGCGAAACGGAGGACGGCTCCCTCCTCCGCCCCTTCTTCAAAAGCCCGATCATGTGGGTTGGTTTTCTGGTCCCCGTGGTCGCCGGCAGCATCAAGGGACTGCACGCCTATTACAACTTCATCCCCGACGCCGACCTGGTGACCTATCTGCCGCTCTTCCGCAACAATCTCAACATGCAGTTCCGCCTCAGCTTCCCCATGGTCGGCTTCTCCTACCTGATCAATCTCGACATCGCCTTCGGCCTCTGGTTCTTCAATGTGCTGGGAGCCTGTCTCAAGGGGTTGATGCGCATGACCGGCATCAGCAGCACCGAGAATCTGGGTTACTACGGAGCGGGTCACGAGCCGATCCTGGGTCACCAGGGCATGGGGGCGATGGTCGTCCTCGTCCTCTTCGGACTGTGGACGGCGCGCGGGCATCTGAAGGAAGTTTTCGGCAGCGCCTTCGCAAAAACGGGCAGCGTGGACGATTCTCGGGAGATCATGTCCTACCGAGCGGCGGTCTTCGCCTTCCTGGGTGGCCTGTCGGTTCTCTGCATCTGGCTACACGCCTCCGGCTTGCCGCTGTGGGCGGCTCTGGCCGCGACCCTGCTGATCGTGTTCGTCTTCATCGGCGTGACCCGCATCGTCGTCGAGGGGGGCGTGGCCGAGGCGACCGGCCCGCTGGTCGCCGTCCCCGCCCTGGTCTCGGCGGTCGGCTCCACTGCCCTGGGGCCCGCCGGCATGGTCGGCGTCGCCTTCACCTATGTCTGGGCCGGCGACATCCGCACCTTCGTCATGGCCTCCTGCGCCCACTCCCTGAAGCTCGGCGAGCAGCTGGGCGACCGCCTGCGCCCCCTGCTCTGGGTCATCGTTCTGGCCATCGCCGTCAGCCTCGTCGGCTCCGTCTGGATGATCCTCAACCTGGCCTACGAGTACGGCGGCATCAATCTCCATCCCTGGTTCTTCGGCAGCGGCGCCCACAATCCCTTCCGCTACGCCACTATCTTCCTGAACGCGCCGACCACCCCCCACTGGGGAGGCTGGCTGCACACCGGCATAGGGGCCGGCATCATGGCCCTGCTGATGCTGGCGCGACAGCGCCTGCTCTGGTGGCCTCTGCACCCCCTCGGCTACCCGATCGGCGCCATATGGGCCATGAACCAGATCTGGTTCAGCATCTTTCTGGCCTGGCTGATCAAGCTGGTGGTCCTGACCTACGGCGGCCCCAGGCTCTACCGCGCCACCCGACCCTTCTTCCTGGGACTTATCGTGGGTCAATTCTTCGTCGCCGGCCTCTGGCTCTGCATCGACTTCTTCACCGGCATGACCGACAACGAAGTCTTCTGGATGTAGGAGAGAGACGAGCGCTGCAGCGAGGAATGCGGGGAACCTATTTTTTCCTTTTGACTGTCAATCGACTTCCGCAGGAGGATGATTCTGGTGTGCTGTCGCTCTCGGGCATCGTCGTCGTCCTATCCCTTCCCCGCTCTGGATGTAAGCGCCTGACTCACCGCCTGCAACGTCTGGTACATCTCCAGCGGCTTGTCCAGAACGTGGCTCACATTGGGCGGGAAACCCTCCCGGTTTTTCAGCCGGGAAGAATAGCCGGTCATCACTATAGCCGGGAGCTGAGGTGCCTCTTCCCACAGCCTTTCGAGCATGGCCAACCCGCCCATCTCCGGCATCACGACATCGGTCAGGACCAGTGCTACCTCGTCTCGATGCGCTGCGTATACCCTCAATCCCTCCCCCCCATTGGCCGCCGTCAACACCTGATAGTTGCAGACCGCCAGCATGCGACGAATAACCTCCACCAGAATAGATTCGTCCTCGACTACCAGGATCATCTCTCCGTGGCCGCGAGGGATTTCCTCCTCCTGCACTTCGTCCGGAACCTGCACTTCGGAGATCTCCGGCAGATAGATCGTGAATTGGGTCCCTTCCCCCTCCCGGCTCCGCACCGCGATCTCGCCATCGTGCTGCTTGACGAGACCGTATACCTGCGCCAACCCCAGGCCGGTGCCTTCACCCCGCGCCTTGGTCGTGAAGAACGGCTCGAAGATGCGTCTGTGGATCTGAGCGTTCATCCCCGCTCCCGTATCCTCCACGGTGAACACCGCCCAGGGACCCAACGGCATACCCAACACTGGCGGAGTGTCTCCCTCTTCCAACTGTAGCCGGGCGATGCCGACGCGCAGCTCTCCCCCCACCGGCATCGCATCTCGGGCGTTGACCGCCAGGTTGGTGAGCACCTGCTGCAGCTGAGTCAGGTTGGCCTTGATCTGGAGGTCGCCACTCTCGATATGGGTGGTGACCCGGATGTGTTCTGGGAGAGTGCGCAGCAGTAGCTTGACAGCTTCCTTCACAAAATCAGCCAGGTCCACCACCTGCTTTTCGGCGGAAGTCTGCCGGCTGAAGTCGAGGATCTGCTGGATCAGCTGGGCGGCTTGTTTCGCCTGCGAGGAAATTTCCCGCAGGTCCTCTCGGCTTTGCAGAGACATCTCTTCGGAGATCTCTATCACCTGGGCGGAACTCATTATCACCGACAGGATGTTGTTGAAGTCGTGTGCGATACCGGCCGCCAGTTGCCCCACCGCCGCCAGTCGTTCCTGCTGCTGGAGCTGCTCCTGAATCAGCAGGTCCTGCGTCACATCCTGCATCACCATCGCCCAGCCACTGCCGTCTTCGCCGATCTTCTGGAAGCGCAGCTCAAAGGTCTGCTGTCCGCTCTGGACCGCGATCTCGTGAACCCCCTCCATCGATTCCAGCATCTCTTCCGCCAGATATCCGCCCAGATGCGTGAGGCTTCCATCCGCCGCGCGAACGGCCAGCGTATCCAGCTGGGCGCGTCCCTGCGGGTTGGCCAGGACCACGCGCCTGTCGCCATCCAGCAGGCAGACGCCGTCGGGCAGCATCTCCACCAGGGCTCGATGCCGCGCTTCGCTCTCCCGCTGCGTCTCTTCGACCCGCTCCTGCTCCCGAGTTTGCGCCTGGATTCTCCGCGAACCCAGGACGATCCCCAGGCAGCCCAGAATCCACAGCACCAGAGAGACCATCCCGTGCCAGAAAGTCCCTTCGTTGCGATGCGCCAGGAGGGACGCCATCGGCAAGGAGACGCTGACTCCTCCCCTCACATCGCCCACCTGGTACCCCTGATGGCTGTGGCACTTGAGGCAACCTTTTTGGGTAATCATCGGTTTCATGAGTCTCAGGTAGGGTACGTCTTGAATCTCCGTAAACTCACGGATCTCCTTCTCACCCAGATGAAAGGCTTCCAGGGCCTGCCGTTCCCACTCGTCCGGGGAGTTTTCCGGACGTAGCGGTTTGAGACTGGTGATATGCCCGACGATACCGTAGAGATTGGCGAACTGGTCGTTCATCTGCCGCACGACATACGCCGGATTCATCAACGTCAGGCGTTTCCCCGACGGCGTTTCAATATCTCGCTCGGGAATGTGCGCCAGATAGGGGTTGGGGGGGGTGGCTTCCGTGCTGGGTACGTAGACCCCTCCGTGCAAGGTGGACCATTGCCGGAAAGCCTGGTCCTTCATGAAGTACGCACGCGCCTCGGTCAGGGCGATCCGCTCTATCCCGTTGTGGAGCTGCCAATAATCCACAACCAGCAAGCCGAGAATGATACCAGTCCATGCCACGAGCAGGGCCCAACGGTACCGTTCTATCCGGGGATAGGATAGAGGGGAACCCTGTGAGTCGCTCATGACTTCTCCTTTAGGGCAACGCGCATTTTCCACCCCGCTGACGGCGACAACTGCCATTCCCTGCCGGAAGCCGTTTGGATCAATATTTGGATCAATATAACGAAAATCAGGGGCCCCATCTATGTTATGTGGGATCTCTCCAAACGCGACACTGCGCTCTTGGCCATGATGTATGATACTTGGTGTCAGCCATTTTGCACCTGACCATCCGGCCAAACATCCCCAGCAATCACCCACCTTTTTCTATATTTTTGAATCTAAGTAGCTATATAGGCGTTATGACCTGTAGAAACCATCTCATCTCTTGCACCACCCATATAAGCCTGCATGCCCATCGAAAAGGAAATCAGATGAATCTTCCCCCCCAATTCATCAAAAAAGTCCATCGCATCTTCGGCGACAGCGGCCGCCAATGGCTTCCGAACCTACCCGCCATCGCCGCCCGCTGCAGAGAAAAGTGGGAGCTGCCCCGAGGCGAGATCTGCCCCCACATGAGCATGAACTACATCGAGTTCACCACCACCCCCTCCGGCGCCCCTGTGGCCCTCAAGATCGGCGTTCCCCACGCCGAACTCTTCACCGAAATGGAGGCGCTCCGTCTCTACGCCGGCCGCAAAGCGGCCCGCCTGCTGGACGCCGACCGCGACCTGGGCGCCATCCTCATGCAGCGGATGGTGCCCGGCACCATGCTCTGGCAACTAGACGACAATCGGGAGGAGACCGAAATCGCCGCTTCGATCATCGCCGAGTTGACCGGCCCCGTTCCCCCGCAACACGATCTGCCCACCTTCGCGCAGTGGATCGAGAGCGCCTTTCGACTCACCCGCACCGAGTGGGATCCGGAAGAGCGCATGCCCCGAGATCTTCTCGTCAGAGCGGAACGGGCGTTCGCAGAAATCACCGGCAACTTCGACGACGTCCTCCTGCACGGAGACCTGCACCACGAAAACATCCTCCTCGACGAGCGGGACGGCTGGCTGGCCATCGACCCCAAGGGCGTCATCGGCCCCCGCTGCCTGGAAGTCGGCCGCTATCTGCAAAACCAGCTGCCCGGCGACCTGCCCCTCGAAACCCGCATCGCCATGATACGCGAACGCATCTCCATCTTCAGCACCGCCCTCGACTATCCGCCCAGAACCATCGTCGCCGCCTTCCTCATCGACGCCGTCCTCAGCCACTGCTGGAGCTTCGAAGACGGCGAACTCGGCGACGGCTGGCAACACAGCATCGATCTGGCCCAGGTGATCTGCCCGAATTTCGGCTTGTGATAAAGAATATCCTGGCTATTTCCTTGCTTCAGCAACAAAATATCTCTATTTTCTGTTGGAAATTTAAACAAATTTACAACAGGACTATCATATGGCAACAACAGTTACGCTGGATTCCGAGATAGTGCAGGCCGTCCAGAAGGCGACGAATGAGAAAAGCAAGGCGGCGGCTGTGCGCGTGGCAATGCGCGAGTTCTTGCGCATGCAACAACTCCGCAAACTGGCTGACTTGGCGGGAACCGTGGATCTCCGCTATTCGAACGACGAGTTGGAGGCCCTGGAGGAATGCTGATCCTTCCAGATACTTCTTGCTGGATTGAATTCTTTCGCCCGCGTGGAGATGATGCCGTCCGCGCGCAGATGCTGAACTGGCTCGGCGCCGACTGTCTGGCGATCTGCGGCCCTGTTCGAGCCGAAGTTTTGCGCGGAGCGCGCAAGGGGGAGGTTCCCAAAATAGCGGACGCCTTTGCAGCACTACCTCATTTGGAATCCATCGAAGAGGACTGGTCGACAGTAGAGCAGAAAGTCAGATCTCTCGCCGATGATGGCCACAACCTACCCTTGCTGGATTTGCTGATCGCTGCTCTGGCCTGCCGCTGTGGAGCGACGCTTGCCCACAAGGACACCCACTTCCAGATCATCTCGCAGGCACTGCCGATTCATCTCCACAGCTTCCTCGAAACCTGAATCATCAGGCGAAAAGACCTGCTCGGGCATTTTTACTTGATGAGGATCATCCGCCGCACCTGCTCCCGGGTATCAGTGGACAACCGATAGAAGTACACTCCATTCCCAACCCGTTTCCCCGAATCGCCAGTCCCATTCCAAACGGCCTGGTGTTTCCCAGACGACTGCATCTCGTCGACGAGAACCCTCACGCGTTGCCCCAAAATGCCGTAAATCGCCAGTCTCACCCTTTCCGCCCGCGGCAGCTGATACGGAATAGCCGTACCGGCGTTGAACGGATTGGGGTAGTTCGGATGCAGCGCAAAAAGAATCGGCCTCGATTCGATCACCTCTTCAATAGCCGTTTCGACAGATGGTAGCCTGATATCCCACTCTGTTTCTCCGGCGACCTGAACAACGCCGACATAGTGCGTCTCCCCGTAATATCCTCCGAGGGGATTGTAGCGGGCCAGCACCACGCGATAGCTCCCCGGCGGCAGATCCGCCTCGTATCGCCCTCCGGAAGTCCACGTCCAGCCGATATTCCCATTCCTGGGATCGAGAAACTGGATCTCACTCGAGGGGAGAGGCTCTCCCTTTGCATCCCACACACTCCCCTCCACCCGATACGTCACCTCTGGCTCGGGGAAGACGAAGTCCCGCTCCCCGTTCTCGCTCAGATCGATATCTCTCCAGACCCTTCCCCAACCCCACCCTGGAGGAACCTGATCGAAGGCGATGAAATCGTACCGCCCCGGACGCACCTCCACCTCGTAGGAACCGTCGGCCATGCTGGACAGATATGCGGCGAAATTTCTCTGGCCGGACTTGAAAACAGCCGCCGGATCGTCGCTGGCGTAGGTGAACAGCAGCTTTGTCTCCCGCGGGTTTCCGAGAGAGTCGGTTATGCGCCCGGAGAATGTGGACACGGTGGAAAAATCCAGCAGCACGAAGCTCTCACTCGGCACTTCGATCTCTCCTCCCGACCAGGACGTTCCAAAATCTGGACTCATCCCGGACAGATTGAGGAGGTGTCTGCCCGGCAGAAGCCAGATCTGAAAAGAGCCATCGGCGTCGAGCGGTGTGGATGCTGCCGTCCTGTCGTCTATCCCGGAGGCACCCAGCATAATTCCGGTGTAATCCGATTTGCCAGCCCCGAGCAGACGCCCTTCCACCGGAGTCCCTCGTCGCACCACAAAGTCGCGACTTCCATCCCCTTCGATGAACAATAGAGAATCCAGCAGTTGATAGGGATGCGTCGATGCCACATTCCACGGCGGTTGATAGTACGCCCGGTAGGAAGCGGGAAAAAGAACGGTTTGAAAACTGCCGTCGCTATCGATAGGATTCACAGAAGGAAAACCCCCTTCAAGTGGATAGAAAGCGAGTTGCCCACTAGTCAGATATTCCTCAAAATCGTCTTCCACCTTGCCATCTATAACTTGTCCCCTCTTCACGACAAGCTCGATTTCCATCTCGTCTCTTACTTCGACGACTTCGAGTTCCTGCGTGGGGCAGAAGGGGTGGGGAGTAAAAAATATGATCGTAAAGAGATACTCTCCCGGTTCCAAAACAGCACTCCAACGGCCATCTCGAATCCCCCCGCCATAGCTTACTAGTTCTCCAGGACGTCTTACTGTCAGATAGCCCGTATCGACAGAGGCGCCCTCCTCGTCGATCAAACTAACAGTTACTGGAATGCCCTTTTCCAGCACGAGCTGGACTGTGGTGTCCGAGGCCGCCTGGATGGGAATATCATCAGGTTCCAGGACGGACAGGGGAAGAGATGAGAGATGCACCTGATACGCAACTCCCGGGAGTATGCGCAATGCTCCTCGGCCCTGCGCATCTGTCCGGATGGATTGAGAGGGAAAACCATCCCGGCGCAAAGCGACCTGCGCATCCCCTAGGGCAGTCCCCTCTTCATCGACGACCTCCACGCTCAGACGCACGCTGGAAGGCCAGTCCAGATCGAGTCGGGTCTCCCCCTCCACGACGACCCCTTCGACTTCAAACGGTGGAAAATTTGCCGACGGCAAGAATGGTGGAGTAAACTCGTTGAGATAGACCTGCACCGCGAAAATTCCTTGCGGCAGTTCCAGCTCGTACGACCCATCTTCAAGCGTGTAGGTCCCGTCGTAAGTCCCATTCTCTCCATCCCCTCCCACTTGCGCCCCCTTGACTGGATTTCCCTCCATATCGCGCACGACCCCTTACACTCGATGTGCCGTCGGCAGATCGATGGCGAGGCTCCGATCCTGCGTCATGGAGATATCCTTCAGCCGCCGACTGGCAAACCCCTTCTCTTTCTGAGAATTTACGATTGCGCTGTAGACGCCTGGAAGTAGATACACCTGGAAGGATCCATCCTCTTCAGAGGAAACTTCCGTAGAGTAGATCCTCCCGCCTGCCAGGAATATTCCTATACCTCCAACCCCTTCACCCGCTTCATCGGTGATCCGTCCCGACAGGAGCTGCGATTTTCTCGCGGTAATGTCCAGCTCCCGTTTCGCCAGCAGATCATCCCCCGCATAGATCTCCAGCGTCACCGTACCGCTGTGGTATTCCGCACTACTTCGAGCTACGCGGATCTGCGGCAATCCCTCCTTCGAGAGCCAGCTGATCCGCGCCTGTGCGCCGACCTCCAGATCCTTCATCTCAATTTCAGGATCGAGGATTTCTATCTCGGGATCTTCGGTGAAAAGCCGCGTCGTCAGATCCGCCAGACGGAATCCTCCTGCATTGATTAATTCAAAGCTGATCGTTACCGCCTCTCCGGCCAACACCACATCATCCCTCTGCGAATCAGTATGGAACAGATCGTCGAGTTCCACCGCAGCCGGTACCACGCTTATCCTGGCGCTGGCCCGATCCCCGTCCAAATCGATCTCCTCGATGCGGACGCTCCGCTGACCATCGTGGCTGTAAGCGGCCGGATTAGTCTCAGGAGTGAAACTATCGAACCGAGCCCCCTCAAACGGATCGGCTCCGTCCCCCAAATTCCCCTGGTGCTGCCGGGTGTATTCCGCATCGTGCGCCCAGAAATCCAGATTGTCCCCTCCTTCATCGGGATTGGCCTGCCCACCCAGCGGATACCCCGCATCCGCCCACCTCCCATCGGCGCATTCCAGATCAACCATCACCCGATCGGAAACCTCATCCCTGGCCACGTGCCAGATCAATATCCCCTCTCCAGGCAGCTGGCGGTCGTAAAAGCTGCTCGTGCGCCGGCGATACTCCAGCAAAAAATACTCCTCGCTCGCCAACGGCACCTTGAAGACACTTCCCCCGATCCCCACATCCTCCAGCGCCAGTTCGGTCGACGCCCGAGTCGGCTCTTCGACCTCCACCCATCCCAGCTGCATCCGACTCCAGGCACTGAAACTGGTCGGCCCGTCATTCCCACTCCAGCCCAGCGCCCCCCAGCCCATCAGCCCCCAGGCGCCAATACCGGCCGAGTCCTCTGCCGGCGCAGCGTTCTTCTGCAACAGAAAGTCCACATTGTACAGATCCGGCAGTCCCAGCACATGCCCGTACTCGTGGGCCATCGACCCCACGCACTCGACAAAGGTGCGACCCTGCTGAACCGTTCCCAGCCTGCCGGAAATCCGGATCGGCTCGCCGACCGCACCCGCATCGTCCGTGACAAAATTTTCATCAAATCCCAGATCGCCCATCCCTGTGGCTCCCCCTAACAGAAAATTCTGCGGCACCCCCGCCAGGACGAGGAACACCGCGTCCACCCACCCGTCGTCATCCCCGGAGTTGGGTACTCCATCCGGACCGTCGTTGTCGAAGCGGGAGAAGTCGATATCCCCGTCCGCCTGCCGCAAAATATCCAGAGCGAACGACCCGAAATCGCCGAAATCGGTGGAACTGTCGGCCACATAGGCGGAAGCCGGCTGGGACGATTCGTATACGCGTGGAGCCACCTCCCCGCGCACTCGCAGCTTGCCGAACGACATCGCGTCATAGAAGTGGCTGAAGCTACCGGGCAGCTCCGGGTCGAAGATATCCTTTCCCCACTCGGGCACCTGCTCCCATCCCCTATCTTCGCCGTGCAAACAAGCGAAGATTATCACAGTGTTGAGTGTGCCTTCAATGCGCGCCAGAGCGAATTTGGCTGCTCCTTTCGCTTCCTTGGACTCCACTCCTTTGGAAAGAAAACCCGCACAGAGAAACTCGCCTGCCCAAGCCGCCGCCATCTCTGCCAAAAGAACAAATAAAAAAACCAGGGTTTTCATTGTTTGATAACCGTTCATGGTTGTTTTCATTAGGTGGGCACTGAAGATATAGATGCGCAAAGGCTATCCATATTCAACTTTCTTTTTGGGGATTCCAGACGAATTGATAGGAAGTCTTCTGGCTTCGGGAATATCCCCGAAGCGAATCCACATACCCCCGATCCGCTATCCTGCGGATCGGGGGTATGTGCCTCGGAGCTTGCCAGGATATCGGGCGAGTGCCGAAGGCCCCGCTGTCGAAAACCGCTGACGCCGACGGCGTTGAGCGCCACACTCAAAGAGTTCGAGATCATGAGCGAAGGGAGTGTCTCCGATCCAGCTACCGCACAATTCATCGGATCACATCTGACAAAACACCAGCCTTAGAACATTATTTCGCCCCAAGCCTTATCCCGGCGTGCTGAATTGCCAAACCGGGCTGTACGCCCCCCAGTCTCCCTGCGCATCCCGAGCCCGCACCCTCCAGTAATAAATCGTGCCCGGGTTGAGCCAGGACTCGGGAACCGCGAACTCGGCGGGGGATGGCGGCAGCTCCACGTCCAGGCTGGACGAAACCGGCCAGGCGCAGTCCGGGCGATAGGAAACCTCCACATGGTAGGCGTCCACCTCGCCGGCCGTCGGTGCCCAGGCCAGAGTCGGCGCCAGACTATCGACCCGCCCCCCATTCAGCGGCGCAACCGGGTCCGCCGGAATCGACGGCAGCGGCGTTCCGGCCCGCTCCATCCAGACGTGGGTGATCCGCACCTGCCGACCCTCCGGACTCTCATCCCGATAGACCACCGCATTCTCCCCCTGCTTCAGGGCCGGCAGCGAGTGGGGCGAAACCTGGATGTCGGTAGTGACCTTCAGCCGATCGATACCGGCCTGCTGCCCCGCGCCTGCTCCAAAATAGAAGGAAAGGGTGTACCCGTACTTGCCGACCCGCGTCTGCGTCGCCACGATCGGATCCAGATACAGCCCGATCTCCCTCGGACCCGTGTAGTAGCGATAGGAGTAGACCTCGCGACGCATCCCCTCGGGGCCATCCGGCATGACTGCTACCGAAAAGCTGTCGTGCCGACCGTCCCCGGTGCGCATGATGGCGGCATCCACCCGACCGCCCACCACCGCGTAGGGCGACTGGACCCGCACATCCCAGGAGGAAAATTTGCGGAAGATGTCGTCCTGGTTTTTGGCCACTCCGATAATCGGTGACCCGCCGCCCACCGCCGCGTTGAAGGCGCCGTCCCTCTCCAGGTCACAACCCCTCAAATCCGGCTCGTAGATGAGCTGGCCATTCGCAAACGTCGACGGCATTTCGGCGCGCCCCTGGCTCCCTTCGTACTTGCCGGAGGTGGGGTTCCAGTGCCGGATCAGCTTCTCCCCGGGACGCAGCACCATATCCATGGCGTAGTTCGTCTCGATCTCCTCGTCGTAGCTGTGCTCGATATAGTTGTCTTCCTTGCTCTGGTACGCGTAGGTGAAACGGGCCAGCGTGCTGCGCTCGCTGATCCAGGGGTCGTCCCCCACCTCGTCCACGCTGGCCAGCGTCCGGTTGTCCCGCTTCGGATAGAAGACCTGGCCGTTCCCGTCCAGCACGTGCCAGGCATCGTCCCAGAAAAATTCGGAGATGGTGTGACCCCAGATCTCGTGGACGCGGGTCGGCACCCCTGCGGCCAGACCAAGCGCCTTCATCGCCGCTGCCGTGTGCCCGCAGATTCCGTAGCCGTACACGTTGAAGAGACGGACCGGGTGCAAGGAGGAGCGATCGCTCGCGCTGCGCTGGAACCGCTTGCCGCGCACCCACCTCCAGATGGCGAACGCCTTCTCCTCATCGGTCGTGCACCCCCGGGTAATCTCTGCGGCCATCCGCTCCGTCGAAGACCAGTCGTACAGCCCGTTGACCGTGACCCTGGGGTTGACCACATCGGCCGTGCCGATGTTTTCGATGATGATCGCTTCGTTTACCGGATCCCTGCTGCCACCCACCGGAACGGTGTACGCGACTTCCGGAACTTCGATGGTCTGGCAATATTCGCTCGACATGACTGTCTCCCGTTTTTGCATATACGCTCGTACGGCAATATTCGCTGGCACGCCCTGGAATAGAGCGCTCGCCGAATTGGCACCCATAATGAGTACCCAAACCCGCCCCTCTGTGCAAACCGGCCAATTCCAGCTTGCCGATCTCACGGAAGCTACATCGAGGCGATGCTTCAGGCCGCCGAGTCGGCAGCCTGATATTGGAAGATTCAGGGGGAGCGATGTCACCCATCTTCACCGGTTTCCGTCATTCTCCTCGGCCGTCCGCAGCAGCCTGACGATGCGCAGCAGAGCTTCATCCCGACTCTCGACCCGCCGCCGCACTTCCTCCTCGTCCCAGTCGAAGAAACCTCTGCCGGTCTTTGCGCCGAGGTCTCCCCTTTCGACGCGATCGGTGAGCAGCCCGGAGGGAATTTTCGCGTCCTCGAGGAAAGGCAGGAGATACTCCTGAACGCGCGTGGTGACATCGATGCCCCCTAGATCGGCGCGCTCGAACGGCCCCAGCAGCGCGGCGCGCAAGCCAAAGCTGTTGCGCACGATATCGTCGAGATCCTCGGGGGAGATGGCGCCGCTCTCCACGATGGCCATCGCCTCCCGCTGCATCGCGTGCTGGAGGCGGTTGCCGACAAATCCGGGCAGATCGTGTTTCAGGGCCACCGGACGGCGGCCGACCAGGCGCAGGACATCGACCGTTCGCTCCACGGCGACCAGCGCCGTGTGGCGCCCCGGGACGACTTCCACGCACGGCAGGATGTACGGAGGATTCCAGAAGTGAGTGCCGAGGAACCGCTCCGGGTGTTTCATCCCCTCAGCCAGCGACGAGATCGCAAGCGCCGAAGTGTTGGAGCAAATGACGGCGTCGCTGGCCGCGCGGGACTCGATCTCTCGGAGAACCCGGCGCTTGAGCTCCAGCTCTTCCGGCACCGTCTCAATGGCGAAATCGGGAACGCAGTCGGGCATATCGACCGTCGTCGACAGGAGTTTCAGAGCCCCTTCGCGCCGACTGTCTGGCGACCCGTCTATTCTACTGAAGAGATCGAGTGCCGAGGCGATGGATAATCGGGCACGAGCCAGTGCCGCATCGTCCGGGTCGACCAGAATGACGCGCCAGCCGGCGTCGACAAAACAGACGGCAATGCCGTGGCCCATGGTGCCGGCACCGACAATCAAGACGGATCGCTCTTCGCTCATCCTTCCCCTCCAGACAAACCGATAATCGCCCGCGCCTCCTCGCACGTGGCCACCTCCCTGAGCAGACTGCGAGCCAAGGTGACCGTCCGCTCCACGAATTGCGCATTGCTCTCCGCCTGGACTCCCTGCTCCAAATAGAGATTGTCTTCAAAGCCGACGCGGACGTGCCCCCCCATCAGCATCGCATGCGTGGTGATCGGCAGCTGGGCGGCCGCGGGAGCGAGCACCGACCACACCGCACTCTGGGGCAGACGCCGCCGCATCTCCAGCAGCGCCTCGACCGTCGCCTCGATCCCCCAGGAAATGCCCAGACACAGCTGCAGCCACGGCGGATCGTCGATCAGGCCCCGGTCTATGAGATGCATCGCCTGCCGGATGTGCCCTATGTCGAAAACCTCGATCTCGGGCTTGACCCCGGCATCCCGCATCCGCTTCGCCGTACCCTCCACCCAGTCCGCACTGTTGACGAAGACGCCACCCCGAAAGTTGAGTGAGCCGACGTCCAGAGAGCAGAGATCCGGCTTCAGCTCGAGCGGCAGGAGACGAACCTCATCGGCGTCCGGTCCGTCGAGATGAAAGCCGCTGGTGCTGAGGTTGACGATGAGATCGCTCTCGGAGCGGATGCGCTCGGTTACTTCCGCGAAGAGATCGAGACGAGTCACGGGAACGCCGGTTTCGGGATCCCGCACGTGTATGTGCGCAATCGCCGCTCCCACGCGCCAGGCTGCCAGCGCCTCATCCGCGATCTCCTTCGGCGTGTACGGCACGTTCGGATTCTGCTGCTTAGTGGGCGCTGACCCACACACGGCAGCTGTAATGATGAGCTTGTCCATCCTACCTCCCGGGATGCCCGCACGAGGACGTGGGGATTCTTTTGGGCAAACTTCTTATCCGTCTCGTATGTATGTTCACTACATTGCGGCGATTTTTGAACTGGTGCAAATAGAAACTGGTGCAGAAAATTCTCCAAGCACAGGAGGCGCGAGCAGGATAAAGGTGGTAATTGGCGCCCGGACATGAAGGAAGCACTGAGTGCGTGTAGTGCAGCCTTCGTGCTGGATGCTCCCCCGCGTGGCGACGCACCAAAGCGCGGGGGACACTCTTACCCGGACAATTCGCTAATTCAGTGACGCTCGGTCTCTATACTTTCCATATAAGGACGCAAAACCGCTATATTCACAATTTCCTCAATTGACCCGTATTGAAAAAGGCCTCCACCATCGGCGCCACCGCCAATACGTGCTGATGCAATGCTTCCTCCCCATCAAATGCTTTGTTGTTGGCGCCTTTTAACACAAAACCCATTCTGAACATATCCACCTCCCCCGGATAGCGCTCCGGCCATGGACTGTGGCACTCATAACCAGCTCGGAAGGCATCCTGCAAGGGCTCGAAGGCATCGGGCATCGTATCGTCCATCAGATCTTGCATGGCAGTAGCGATGTCCTGCACTGGATAACCCCATATGACGTCTTCAAAGTCGAAAGGATAGAGGCGACCGCGATAAAGATTGATATTGTCGTGGTGCAGGTCGTTGTGGATGACGCGAAAACCAGCAGGGTCGGCATAGCGTTGGGCAAAGGCCGCATCAACTTTTTCTATCGTGCGCTCGAAGAGCATCATAATGCGCGGCGCTACCTTGGCACGGTGCAGCGCGTCTAATAAGATTTCTTCGCCACCGCGCACGTAGACGCCATCCATTTTTTTCACAGGCAGACCGGACGGCTGAACAAAAGCTACCCCGTGCGCGTGCAGTTGCGCAAAAAGATTGCCCATTTTGTAAAGATTGGCCTCCGTCAGTCGTAACCCCAGGCGAATGCCCCTGGACCAGTGGACGAGAAAACAGCGCCGCGGTTCTGCACCGTCCTCTCCGCCCACTTCGACAAAGGGTGAACCGTCGCGACTGTGCACAATACGGGGAGTATTCAGGTCCACATCGCGCTGCAGTGCTTCTAACCAGGCGACCTCCAAAAGCAAGTCTTCGCGAGTGCGCCATCCTGGACAACAGAGGCGCAGGGCATATACGGCGCCGTCGCGGGTGCGCACGCGCAGTATGTCGTTGGTCCAGCGACTCACCCAACTCACCCGATCCACCTCTAATTCGTAGAGACGAAGCGCCTGCAAAGCCAGGTGGCGCAGGCGTCTAGATTGGCCGCGCCAGGTCAAGTCAGCGAATGCTTTCATTTCAGGCCTCCCTTCTTGGCTCTTCTGCCCTCTCTCTTTGCCTTCTGTTTCCTCTTGTGCGCTAGATAGCGCATCTCGCTCTTCTGTTTGCAATAACTTTCGTAACGTCCTGCATCGAGATCACCATTGAGCAATGCCTGACGCACGGCGCAGCCCGGTTCCTTTTCATGGCTACAATCGCCAAAACGGCACTGAGCAATTAGCTCTTCGATCTCGTGAAAAACTTCATCAACGTCGTCCTCTTCACCCCAGATCTGCAACTCGCGCAAGCCCGGTGTGTCAATGATGATCCCGCCTTGCGGATGGATGACGAGTTCGCGGTAGGTCGTAGTGTGTCGGCCCTTGCCGACGTGTTCGCTCACGGCGTTGACCTTCTGGCGTGCCTCGCCCAAAAGTGCGTTGACCAGTGTCGACTTACCCACGCCCGAAGAACCGATGAAAGCCAACGTCTGTCCGCTGGAAAGGTAGTCCTCAAAAACTCCCAAACCACTACCTTGCAAAGCGCTCAATGCGTGGACGGGAATCCCTGTGGCAATGGAACGCACTTGAGTGCGATAGAGTTCAACATCGTCGCAAAGGTCGGTTTTGTTGAGTAGGAGCACAGGTTTTGTGCCACTGCTAGCGGCTAAGGTGAGAAAACGCTCAATGCGCCGCAGATTGAAGTTGAGGTCGAGGGCGCTGACCAGCGCCAAGACGTCGATATTGGCGGCGATTACCTGCTCCTCCGTCACGCCGCCAATAATCGTTTCGCGCCCGCCGACCTGTCCCAACTTACGCCCGCCAGAAATGGGCGCTTTGCGAACAAAACGGCTCTTGCGCGGCAGCACGGCCTGCACTGCCACCTCGGTGGTCCCTGTCTGTTTTTTGACAGCGACCCAGTCTCCGACGACAGGCAGGTCCGCACGGGTAATGGCCGTGTGGCGGAAGCGGCCCGGTAGACGAGCTTTTACCTCACCCTCTTCTCCGTAGGCGAGATAGTAGTCCTTTTGCTCGATTGTGATGCGCGCCGGCAGACAGTTTTTGTCTTCAAGTTGTTGGAAGTGATCGGCGAAGAACGCATTCCACCCCAATGCATATAAATTCATAGAGCAACTCCTACAATAAAAAAACCACGGCACTGGCCGTGGTTTTAGTCGGGTTCCCAATGGAATTAGATCGATTAATGTCGCTTGGTCTGTATCTAAACAGACGCCGCAAAACGCACAGCTATCGCTATACTCTTGAAAAAGAGAAGAGAGAAGGTAGGAAACCAGTGTGGGAGTTGCGTGGGAATCGCACTACGAGAGAGACGTCCGCAGTGGTGAGAACTTCGGGCAGGGGGCGATCGCAATGGAAAAATTATGCGATCGGGTTTTCTCGACCTCTAAAAGTCGTCTGAGCTAGATAGAGACCCCGCTCTTCCCAATAGATTTCCCACCACGCGTTTCTAATTTGTCAAGGTAACGATAACGTTCCATGACCTGCCTCCTTTCGGAAAAATAAAAAATCGTGCCAATATTGGCTGGCGCACGCTGCAGATATAGATAAGAGCGATGGGTGAAAATGTCAAATGCTCCCAAATCCTTCCCATAATGCCCTTCAATCTCCGAAACGCACGATGAACCGACCAACGAAAGATTACCCCCGCTGGAAAAAATTCCAGCGGGGGTAATCTTTCGCTCTCATCAGCTGCGATTTCGCGCAGCTCCGATTCGCATGCTTGTATCCCTTCAGCCACGACTCCGCTCTGAATCGGAGGCACCGACGATCGAGATCACGCCGATGCTTCCATTTCCATCGCCTGAATCATCGCGATGATATAGCCGAACTGAAACGCCCACCCCTGGCGCACCCGTCCCGACGTGCCCGGAGGCGGGACGTCGTCCGGATGGAGAGGGGAGTGATCGGGCATCAGCATGTAGGGATAGCCTGTCTTGTGAAAGATCTTCGCGAGGGTGTACATATTGACATCCCCCTCGTCCGGCCACACCTCGACAAAGTCGTTCAACCCCCCGCGGATATTCCGGAAATGGACGTTGAAGATCTTCTTGTGCGAGGAGAAATACTCCACGATCTCGGGCAGTTCCTTGCCCGGATCATCCAACCCCTCTGCCGCCGTCCCGCAGCAGAAGTTAAAGCCGTGATACGAACTGTCCACCAGCTCGCTGAATCGCTTGAGTCCCTCGAAGACCGGATAGTTCCAGCGCTCTTCCCCTCTGAGCACCGGCGCCGGGGGATCCGGAAGGTGGGAGGCCATCTGCACCTTGTTCTCCTCGGCGACCGGGATGACCCGCTCCAGGAAATAAGCCGCCCGCGCATACATTTCATCCCGACTCACCTGCCCCCCCTTGTGGGGTTCGTCGTTGTCGTATTTTGAAAATTCGAAGGAGCTGTAAGCCGAACCACCCCGCCCATAGCGCATTTCCGTCCGCTGATAGCCCACGGTGGAAAAGTTGTAGTTCAAACCGCGCAGCCCCGCCCTGCCCGCGTTCTCTATCCAGCCGCAGATCGCGTCGATATCCCTGTCGCGCTGCGGGTCCAGAGCCAGGGGGATACTCTCGGCCAAGGGAATGTGGATCATCTCCAACTCGACCCCCATGGCCGCGGCCTCCTCGCGCTGTTTCACCATCTGATCGAGATCGTCCGGATCGATCGACGTGTCCATATGAGTCACCCCGTGACGCGTCAGAAACTCCAGCTCCTTTCTCGACGTCCCAATGCCCTGCACTCCTACGTACATAGTTTATCCTTTCTGAGTGTTGCTCCCGTTATTTTCGTCTCCACGCTCACTCCCCGAACGGCTCTTCCGCGACCACCTTCAACGCCAAAGCTGCGCTCTCCGGAATCCGCTCCGGCAGAGTGACCCGCAGTCCTTCGCCATCCTGCTCGAACTCCAGCTCCACATCCGCTCCGAGCAGCGACACCGAGCGCACCACGTGATCTCCGGAGGCCAGGGAGCGCACGACCACCTGCCCCTCGGGCATCCCCAGCACCAGCGCGTACAGCATCCCGTCTTTGGTAGTGAAGCGAATATCCTCCGGCCCGTACGAAATCGATCCCTCGCCGAAATGTCCTTCCTGGGTGCCTCCAGAACTCCCCTCCCCGAAAAGATGCCAGGGACGAGTGCCGTAGATCGCCTCCCCGTTCTCCCCCATCCAGACGGTCAGCCCGTCCAGCACCGCGCCCACCTCGTCGTCGTACGTGCCGTCCGGCTTTTGCGGCACGTTGAGCAGCAGGTTGCCGTTCTTGCTGACGATGTCGATCAGCATGTGGATCACCGTCGCCGCAGACTTGTACTTGTCTCCGGTCCGATAGAACCAGTCTCCAATACTCGTGTCGGTCTGCCACGGCGTTGGCCAGATCCCATCGATCACCCCGCGCTCCACATCGCGCACCCCGATCCCCTCCACGTAGTCGCCGTGAATCACATCCCGGTCGGCATCCAAACTTCGCAGATCCTTCAGAGTGTAGACCGCCTCCAGGCTGCCGCCGTGCGCCGCCTCGTTGCTGTTGTAGAGATGGGCGACCAATCGCCGTCCCACCTCGCCAAACGGCACGGCGCCGTCGGTGTAGAGCAGATCCGGCTGATACTGGTCGACCAGATCCTTGATGCGAGCGAACCACTCCTCCTTCCACGCCTCCGTCGGATTCCGAGGGTAGGCCAAACTGGTATCATCGTGCGGCGGCATGTAGAGCTCCACGTGCGCCGGGTCGTTGCCGTCGTAGGGCACCCCGGCGCGATCCCCCTTCTTATCCGCCCCCTTGTTGGTGCTGAACCAGCTCAGCGTCCGCTCCAGATGCTCGGTCACCCCAAAGCGCAGACCGTGCTCGCGGGCGACCCGGCACCAGGTGCCGACGATATCCCGCTTGGGTCCGTAGTTGACGGCGTTCCATTTATGATGCGTCGAGTTCCAGCAGTCGAAATTGTCGTGATGCACCCCCATCGCCGTGAAATACTTCGCCCCGGCGGCCACAAACTTTCGCATCAGGAACTCCGGGTCGAAGCTCTCCGCTGTCCACAGCGGAATGATATCCTTGTATCCAAATTCGGAGGGGTGGCCGTAGTGCTTCAAATGGTGCTCATATTGAGCCGATCCCTCCATATACATATTCCGGGCGTACCAGTCGCCGGCCATCGGCCCCGACTGTGGCCCCCAGTGGGCCCAGATCCCGAACTTGGCATCCCTGAACCATTCCGGACAGCGGTACTGCTGTAGAGATTCCCAGGTCGGCTCAAATCGGCCTCCGTCGAAGCTATAGGAGTCGCTCATGTCCGTTCCTCTTTAGATGTAGTTTGTAGGTTGGAGTATATCCCGAACAGTTCTTCCCCCGCTACGCGAACTCGTGCTCCGTCCTCTCGATCACCTCTCCCTGCATCTTCGCGTCCAGATGCACGAAGTAGTCCGAATAGCCCGCCACCCGCACCAGCAGATCCGCGTGATTCTCCGGATGCTCCTGCGCATCCCGCAAAATATCGGCGCTGACCACATTCACCTGAATCTCGAACCCGCCCCGCCGGAGGTAGGTCTCGATCAGATTCCCCAGCGCCTCGATCCCCTGATCCGTGCTCAACGCGTTCTTCGAAAACTTGACGTTGTGCACCAGCCCGCCCAGCGCCTTCCGGTGATCCCACTTGGTCGTCGACAGCACCGAGGCGGTCGGACCGGACCGCTCCCGCCCCTGGGCCGCCCCCGCCCCATCCGCCAGCGGCAGTCCCGCCTTGCGCCCGTCCGGCGTGGCCCCGGTATCCGCACCGAAGTGCGTGTGCACCACCCAGCAAAAATAACCGGGCACGTACGGGTGCAGACCGACGACGTTCCCCTCGGTGGTCGCCGCCAGAAATTCCGCCCACTCGACCGCCAGACCATCCGCCCGGTCGTCGTCGTTGCCGTAGCTGGGCAACCGGTTCAGAATCCGCTGTCGGAGCGGCTCGTGCCCCTCGAAGTCCGCCCGCAGTATCTCCCGAAACGCACCGAGTGAAAGTCCTTCCGGTCCCTCGGTCTCGTAGACCAGCTCCTCGACGGCCACCAGACTATCCACCAGATTGGCCAGCCCCACAAACGAGTTCTCGACCCAGTTGTAGCGGGCGCCCCCCCGGTCAAAGTCCACCCCTCGCTCCAGACAGTCGGCGATGAGACAGCTGGCCAGCGGGAAACACCCGGTCTCCCCCCGTCGATGCCAGGTCCGGTCGAGGTTTTCGGCCGTTTCCCGCACCGTCGCCGCCATCCGCTCCTTCACCAGTCGGTTGAGTTCGGCGAACCCTGCCGGCTCGTCTATCTCCCCCTCGGCGATCCCGTCCATCACCTCCAGCAGCCCCTTCGGACAGTTGAAATACGGCGCCGTCACCCACATGTGGGAGGCGCCGACCACCTTGATCTCGACGCAGGTCGAATTCATGTAGTTGTACGAGTCCGCCTCCGCAACCCCGTGGTCGCGCAGCCCCGCGACGATCAGCTCGTCGTTGAAAAACGCCGGGTCGCCGATCCCGGTGCCCAACATCCGACAGGAGAAATCGGTCAGCTCCGCCGGTGTCCCCTCGTGCCACGCCAGCCCAATTGTCGGATAGACCAGCTGCGTCGCACTTCTGGCCGCCAGACACAGATAGGTCAGCTCGTTCGTCACATCCTTCCCCTCTCCACCTCGCCCGCCGACCATCACCGACAGCGCCGACCCCGCTCCCAGAATCATATTCCCCTGGATATACAGACAGCAGATCAGCTCCAGTGCCTCTTCCCGACCGATCCGCCCGGCGGCCCGGTCCGCCTCGTAGAACCGCCGCAGCGTCTGGTCCATCCTCCCCGGCGTGGTCAATCCGTGATCCTCTCCGAACCAGAGCCCGATCAGGGCCAGAAACATCAGCTCGATCGCCTCGTGGAAAGTCGCCGGCGGCTCCTTGGAAACGCGCCTGCAGATCCGCGCCAGCTCCCGCCACTCCGCCGCATCCCCCTCCGTCGCATCCGCCATGAGATCGCATTCATCGGCGACCCGCAGCGCGTACCCGGACAGCCCCTCGATGGCGATGAGGCATGCGTCGTAAAACGCCCATTGCTCCTCGTTCGCCCCTTCCCGCCGCGTCTTCACCTCTTCGCGAATTCCCCCGATGCCGACCTCGAACAGCTTCTCGTAGTCCGGATGGAAGTGCCCTGCATCGCCCCCGGGAAAGGGAGGAATCTCCGCCAGCCGCTCCTGCACCCCCTCGATCTCCCCGGCCTCCTCCGGCGTCGGCGGTCGCAGCACCGGCCGACCGACCACCCGCTCCCCCGCCAACAGCTCGATCGGCATCTCCCCGAGCCGAGCGGCCGACCGCCTCCCCCGCCAGACCAGCCAGTCCTCCTCCTCACCGCGCCCCTCCCAGGTCCGGGCATCGATCGAGGGCAGCGTCGGCGCCCCGTGAATCCCCACCTGCTGCCGCTCCAGCGCCTCGTTTCGCAGAGCCTCGATCTCCGGCCTCAAAGTCAGCGGCAGCACTGCGCCAAAAGCGGGAACGGCGACGGCATCTAGCCGCCGGGATATGTCGACATCGTATGTCATCGAAAAATGCTCCTGATAATCCTCGTGGTGGAGTGAGATGGGTTATCTATCATCCTATTCTTCAGCCTCAACAAACACCTTCGTCGACCAAATTGTCAAGCGGAATTAGCGCGATCTCGGAACTGCGGATCGGGGATTTGGTGGATACGCCCGGCATTCCCTATACTCTTCCCGGTTTCTGATACTCCGCGAATGCAGTCCAGTGCTTTTCGGCGGAAACGACTGCCTGGTCCTCCGGAGCCGTGAATCCGCCAACAACTTTCGCAAGGAGCGCCCGAACATGAAACTCTGGTACAGCGAACCAGCGGCCGGATGGGAGACCGCCAGAGAATCCTGGCAGCCCGCCGCCCTCTTCGATCCCAGCATGGACAACCCCTGGTTCCAGGCGCTGCCGGTCGGCAACGGTCGCCTCGCGGCCATGGCCTTCGGCGGCATCGGAGTTGAGCGCATTCAGCTCAACGAGGAAACCCTCCGCAGCGGCGGCCCGACCGACCGCAACAACCCACAGGCCCTGGCCGCCCTTCCGGAGATCCGCAGGCTGATCTTCGCGGGCAAAAGCGCCGAAGCCGCCTTTCTGACCGAGACCAGGGTCCTGGGCCTCCCCCCGCAGGCGCTCCACTACCAGACCCTGGGCGACCTCTGGCTCACCTTCACAGGTATCGAGAGTGCCGAAGACTATCGCCGCGAACTGGACCTCGACGCCGGCATCGCCACCGTCAGCTACCGGGCGAACGGCGCCACCTACACCCGCGAACTCTTCGCCAGCACCCCCGACCGGGTGATCGTCCTCAACATCAAGTGCTCCCGGCCGGGCGGCGTCGGCTTCGATCTCGAACTGGACCGCCCCCAGGAGGGCGGGAATGCCAACTACCGCGTCTGGGCAGAAAACCCGCACACCCTGGCGATGCACGGCAGCCAGGTGAAATTCTTCTCCCGCCTCCAGCTGCGCACCAGGCGGGACTCGCCGGAGAGCGCCCTTGCGGAGAATCCCGACGACACGCCCCTCCGCAAAACCAGCCTGTCGGTCGAAAACGCCGACGAGGTCACCCTCCTGCTGGCCGCCTCCACCGGCTGGCGCAGCATAAGCGATCAGTCCGGCGACCCCGACGCCGACTGCCGCGCCTGCCTGGACCGCCTCGCCGACAAATCCTACGCAGAGCTGCGCGCCGCCCACGTCGAGGACCACCGGCGCCTCTTCCGCCGCGTCCACATCGATCTGGGCGGTCACGAAGCCGACGCAATCCCCACCGACAAACGGCTCGCAGCACTGCGCAACGGCGACGACGACCCGCACCTCATCGCCACCTACTTCCAGTACGCCCGTTACCTGATGATGGCCAGCGCCCGCCCCGGCAGTCTGCCCCCCAGCCTGCAGGGGATCTGGAGCGAAAACCTCACCCCGGTCTGGCACGCCGGCTACTGGCTCAACCTCAACGAGCAGATGAACTACTGGCCGGTCGAAACCTTCAACCTGGCCGAGTGCCACACCCCCCTCTTCGACCTCATGGAGATGCTGGTCGAGCCGGGCACCCGGGCCGCCCGCGCCAACTACGGCGCCCGCGGCTGGGCCGTCCACCTCATGACCGACGCATACGGCTTCTCCGAACCGGGCTACGGCGCCCACGGCGGCTGGCCCATGAGCACCGCCTGGCTCTGCCGCCATCTTTGGGAGCACTTTCTGCACAGCGGGGATGAGACCTTCCTCACCGAGTGCGCCTACCCGCTCATGAAAGGGGCCGCCCGCTTTCTGCTCGACTTCCTCGTCGAGGCACCCGCGGGCACCCGCCTGGCCGGCAAACTGGTGACCAACCCCTCCCAGTCTCCCGAAAACAGCTTCCTCATGGAGGATGGGAAAACCGGCTACCTGAGCTACGCCTCCACGGTCGACACCATGATCACCCGCGAGCTGTTCACCAACTGCGTCGCGGCGATCCACCTCCTCGACCTGGCTCCGGAAGCCGACTTCCGCCGCGAGCTCAAAGCCACCCTCCCCAGGCTTCCCGGATACCAGGTCAGCCCCAAAACCGGCCGCCTCCAGGAGTGGGTCGAGGACTACGAGGACTGCGAACCCGGCCACCGCCACATGTCCCACTTCTACGCCTTCCACCCCGGCGACGCGATCACCGACCGGACCGATCCCGAGCTGGTGGCCGCCATCCGCAAATCCCTCGAACTGCGCATGGAAAACGGCGGCGGCGGCACCGGCTGGAGCCGCGCTTGGGTCGTCAATCTCTGGGCCCGCCTGGGCGAGGCGGACAGCGCCCACGAAAACCTCCGCCAGCTTCTCGGCCACTTCACCCTCCCCAACTTCTTCGACCACCATCCCTACGGAGAGGGCGCCGTCTTCCAGATCGAGGGCAACTTCGGCGGCGCGGCCGGCATCGCCGAGATGCTGTTGCAGAGCCACGAGTCGGCTGGAGATGATCCCCTAGCTCGCGTCATCTCGCTGCTCCCGGCCCTGCCCTCGGCATGGCCGCAGGGATGCGTCAAAGGCCTGCGCGCCCGCGGCGGCTTCGAACTCGACATCGCCTGGAAAAGCGGAAAACTGGCCACCGCCACCCTCCGCTCTCTGCTGGGCAAGCGATGCGTACTCCGCACCGCCGATTCGGTCGACATTCACAAAGACGGCAGCAAAATTCGGGGGGAAACACTGGACGAATCGACCATCGCCTTCGCGACCGAGCCGGGAGCTACCTACGAGATAGCCGCGTCGTAGAATAGCCCTCGCGATCTTAAGTCCCGGCGAACGCCATCTGCGCTATTGCACTGTAAACAAAGTCTCTGGTCTTCGGAAGTCGCGTAACTATATTAATCTACTGGAAGATCCAGATTGCATTTTGTCGGCGCTTTTTGTTGACAAAACGCTAGCGCGACATCGACGTCGATCGGATTGTTCGGCTCGTTGGCCACAGAGTTGAACGTCCCCCGCAAAGTCAGCCTCGATTTCGCCGGAAAAGCTCCTCTTTTCTGAGCCGGGAGCCGGAGATAAGGATATTCAGCCGCTCAGGAACCGCAGGTAAATAGATTGGCCATTGGAACCGCTGAATCCTCGAGAATATAGCGAGCAAAATGGCCAAGTTATTAAAGTCGGGTTCCTCAGCGCAGCAATACGAGTTTCCGCGCCATCACCTGCTGCGTTCCGATCTTCAGCCGATACAGATACACGGCGGATGCCAGCGCCCGTCCATCGTCATCCCGCCCGTCCCAGCGGATCGCGTGCGCTCCGACCTGCCGCATCCCCTGCACCAACCTCGCCACCCGCTGACCCGCCAGACTAAACACCGATAGCTCCACCTCTCCGGCAGCCGGGAGGAAAAACCGAATCTCCGTCTCCCCGTTGAACGGATTGGGAAAGTTCTGCCCCAGCGCAAACGACTCCGGCAGCGCCGCCGTCCGTGCCTCCATCACCGCCGTGGATGCCGGCGGCAATGTGGCCGCGACCAGGCGGATGTCGTCCAGGAAGAAGACCCCCCTCAGATTCCCCCAAAGGCGAATCGACTCGATAGTAGAGCCAACATAACCGAATGCCCCCAGGGGGATCTCCACCACCTGCCACTCTTTGCGCTCCATGTCGAGACCGATCTCTCCCCGATACGCCCCCAGTAGTTCCAGTCTGTAATCGTTCAGCACCACCGAGAACCTCGCGAATGACGCAGTGGCCTCTCCTGGGTGGAAGGCGAAGTGCAGCGCTTTGTATCCCGCAGGGGCAACGGGCCGCAGCGGCGAAAATTCCACCAAAAAACTCGCGGCATCGATCGCCAGCGCCTTCTGCCCCTGATGCACCGTGCCGCTCTCCTCGGGATTCGGCTTCGTATTGACCGAGAAATCTCCCTCCCAACCGTCGCCCAGCGCGTCGGCAAAGATGACCCGATCCTCACCCGCCAGGACGAGCACGCTCTTCGTCATCTGCGTCCAATGGAGTCCCAGCGACGTGGACTGGTCCACCGCCACCGATATCGCCCTGTACCCCTCCGCTTCTCCCACATCTACCTCGACCGGTTCCAGCCGGTATATCCCGTCTCCCGCATCGACGAGCGGCTTTTCCGCCGGCCCTCCCACTTCGCTCAGATCGGCCGCAACGCGGGTGATCCGCGCCCCTTTCTCGAACAGCGCCGGCCGCACCGCAATTTCGAAATCAGTAGTGGATCCGGCCAACAGAGAATCGGATTCGCTCTCCCATACGGCCGGCTGCGCAACGTGGAATCCCTCCCTCCCCTCGAAGACGCGAATCCGCTGATCTGCGGGAATATCCTTCAGCGCGTCCACCTGTCCCGATGGCCAGCGAATCTCCAGTTCGTCCACCTGCGTGCGCTGTCCCAGTCCAAAGTGCGCCATCAACTCGTCCTGCTCGTACCCCTTCCCCCCCAGAATCTCCCGCATCTGCCGCAGCTCCCCCGACGTGGCGATCAGCCGCGCCCCGATCCCGCTGCGATTGCTCTCGATACCGATCAGTTCCACCTGTAGCCAGTGGTTGTCATTCCCGTTGTTGCGGAACAGTTTCCCACCGAAAGGCTCTGTCCAGTAATCCCCCCTGTTGCCGAACCACGCGTCCAGGAATCCGTTCCGGTCGTAGTCCCCGAACGACACCGTGAGAGCGACATCGGCGATCCCCGACCGAGCCGTTGCATCGGTAAACGTGCCGTCCCCGTTGTTCAGGAAGAGGAAGTGGGGAAACCCGGTCAGGAAATCCGTGTCCCCATCGTTATCGACATCCGCCAATCCCACCCCCAGCGCCTGACCCTCGCCCAGAGCAGCCAACCCCACCGCTTCGGTGACGTCCAGAAACTGTCCGTCGCCCAGATTCAGAAGCATGAGCGACCGCTGCAAACTCGCGGCATCCCCTCCCCCGGCCGCCTGAAAAATGTCCAGATCCCCGTCGTTTTCCAGATCCCCGACGGCGATCCCGAAAGCCTCCCCGATGTCGCCTATCTCGCCCGTCGTAACGTCTAGAAACCCCCCCTCTCCGTCATTCAGAAACAGGCGATTCCTGTTCTCGTAACAGCCGACGTAGAGATCCGGCCAGCCGTCGTCGTTGAAATCTCCGGCCGCCATCCCTCCGTTACTGCCGCCGAATTCCACCTGCAATGACACATCCAGACCGGCTCGTGTCGTCTCATCTGCAAACGTGCCGTCCCCGTTGTTGCGATAGAGTCTATTCCGCAACTCGGGCATAGAACCTGCCAAATTTCCCGTGTACAGATCGATATGCCCGTCCCGGTCGTAGTCCAGCCAGATAGCATTGTCCGTAGGCAGGCTGTCCGTCAGCCCCGCCTCCCTGGCCACGTCGTGGAACACCCCCCGATCGTTGCGCAGCAGCTTGTTCAATCCGGGACCGTCCCCTTTCCAGGCACCAACCGGCACGAACAGATCCAGATCCCCGTCGTTGTCGTAATCCCCAAAGATCCCGCCCCCTCCTTTCTTTCTCCCGGTCACCGTCGCCTCGATAGCGCCGGTCCGGTTCGCGAACCGCCCGTTCCCCTCGTTGTGCATCAGCGCGATCCGGGTCCGAATCGCCAGCACGCTCTCCGTGTGGAACATGTCCGGCCAGCCGTCGTTGTCGTAGTCCCCGAACGCCGTGCTCCGGCTCCCCAGCAGCAGCGCGCCGATCTCCTCGGTCACATCCGTAAAAAGCGTCTGCGCAACACCCGGCCCCGCAGTCAGCAGGCAAGCGCAGAAGAGCACAGCGCGCGATATTCCCGAACACCGAAACTCAATAGCAGTCATAAACCAGATCTCTCGCATCTGAAACGAAGTGAAAAACCGATCGCCGGATCGATGCAAAAAGCGATCATCTCCCGCAAAAAAGGCCCTCATAGCTAAGAGTACAAAAATGCAAGACCTGTGCCAAAGAGCCCAACATTCAAAAATCGACCCCCAATCCTTGCCCCCTCCTCCGTCAAACCCTACCATATCGCTGGACCATCCTCCGGATAAACGTCGAAGGACAGAAGACCATGCTCGAACTGACCCGTCCCATCGTCGACATCGCCATCGTCTGCAGCGACTTCGAAAAATCCCTGCACTTCTACCGCGACTGCCTGGGCCTGGAGGTCGCCGCCGATCTCCAGATCCCCGAAGAAGTCGCCACCGGCGCCGGCCTGGCCCCCCGCCCCTTCCGCCACGTCCGCCTGAAAGCCGGCGACACCCTGATCAAACTGATGGATATCGACTCTCCCCCAGCGACCCGCTCCAGCGACTTTGCCGCCGGCGTCCGCTGGCTCACCTTCTTCGTCGAAAACGTAGAGGAGACAGTAGCTCAGCTAAAACAAAAAGGCGTCGAGTTCCTCACGCCCCCCATCTCCGCCCCCGATGCCGCCGCCATAGCCTGCGCCCTCGACCCCGACGGCCTCCTCATAGAACTCGTCCAGATAGACTGACGCGATCTGACACTCAAAAGGACAAAACCCCATCATGACGACCCCAAAAAAATCCGCATTTACCATCGCCACCCCTGTCCCACCCCCCCACTGGGCCCTGCTCGAACGCGAACTCCTCAAAGCCCAGACCCACGCCTGCAAAAAGTTCTACGACCACTACTTCGACGAGCGCGGCTACCTCCTCTGCATGCCCCGCTGGGGCGGCGACGACGGTCCCGACGACGGCGCCGAAAACCAGCTCAACTGGACCATGCTCCACGCCCTGGGCGCCTCGGACGATATCTACGACCTCTTCAAAATTGGCTTCGAAGGCCACCTCCGCCAGTACACCGAGGCCAAGACCGTGGAAGTCCCCCTGGCCCGCGACGGCATGTACTACAAGGAATTCCCCACCATCTTCGACTGGTTCCACCACGGCGAGGGCTACTCCTCCTTCTTCCTGCAGGGCCTCTCCGATCCGTACAACAACCATCTCGAGCAGCGCACCAGGCGCTTTGCCGCCATGTACATGGGCGAAGACCCTCAGGCCCCCAACTACGACCCCGAGCACAAGATCATCCGCAGCATGTTCAACGGCAGCCGCGGCCCCCTGCTGCGCAAGGCGACCGACCTCGACTGGGCCGGCGATCCCTTTGAAATCGAGCATCGCTTCAGCCTGGGCCACGGCGAGCGCACCTTCCAGGAAGTGCTCGACCACTTCAAGGACTACACCGACGTGGTCGGCGACCACCCCCTCAACCTGGGCGCCACCACCCTCGGCTTCAACGCCTACGCCCTCACCGGCGAACAGAAATACCGCGACTGGCTCCTCGAATACATCGACGCCTGGTGCGAGCGCACCGCCGCCAACAACAACATCATCCCCTCCAACATCGGCCTCGACGGCAGCATCGGCGGCGAGTGCGACGGCAAGTGGTACGGCGGCTGCTACGGCTGGGGCTTCACCGTGGTCGTGCCACAGACCGGCGCCCTGTCCAACCGGCCCGCTTGCTACAGCCGGGCGCACTACGGCTTCGGCAACGCCCTCATGCTCACCGGCGACCAGCGCTACGCCGACGTCTGGCGCGGCGTCATCGACGCGGTCAACGCCAACGCCAAGGAGATCGACAACCAGACCATGTACCCGCACATGCACGGCGACGAAGGCTGGTACGATTTCCGTCCCAGACCCTTCGGCCCGGGCGCCCTGGAACTCTACTACTGGTCCATGAACCCGGTCGACCGGGAGCGGGTGGGAGACAGCTGGCTCGACTTCCTCGAAGGCAACAAACCCGACTATCCCGTCCAGGCCCTGGAGGGCGACCTCGCCCGCCTGCGCCAAAAGATGGAGAAGATGGCGCAGGACACCGCCACCCCCGATACCCGCCTGTCGGACGACATGAACCACATCAACCCGGCCACCATCGAGGCCCTGACCCGGCTCATGCTCGGCGGCCTGGCCCCCGGACGCCTCGGCTTCCCCCTCCACTGCCGCCTGCGCTACTTCGACGCCGACAAACAACGCGCCGGAATCCCCGAGGATGTGGCCGCCCTGGTCGAGGAGATGACCGCCGACTCCGTCACCGTCAACCTGGTCAATCTCAGCCCGGTCGAACCCCGCACCGTCGTCGTCCAGGGCGGCGCCTACGCCGAGCACCAGCTCGTCAGCGCCACCGTAGACGACCAGACCGCACCGATCGACGACACTTCCTTCACCGTCGACCTGGCCCCCGGCTGCGGCAGCCGCCTGACCATCCAGCTGCGGCGCTACGCCAACCAGCCGACCTTCGCCTTCCCCTGGGATCGCTAGGGGAAGCGAAGGAGAGTTCTCGATGGGATACGGGAATCTCGCGATCAGAAGGAGTGTTTTTACAATAGTCAGGACTTCACGGAATCGGCAACGATCCGAAGTGGCCCCCGGACCGTAGCCACGGGATCTACCGATTATTTCCATGATCTGCGAATAGTAGCCGAAAAACAGGAGACCTTCCGATGACCGACTTCATAGACGTGCGCACTCTCCCCGGCACCGCCGTCACCGACATCGTCCGCGGCCAGGGTTACTTCCCCGTTATCGCCGGCCTGGGCGGCTCCGAATGCCTGGTCGTGCTCCGCGGCGGCGCCGGCCACATCGGCCTCGAAGGACGCCTGGACGCAGTCCACTCCACCGACGGCGGCGCCACCTGGGAACAACCTATCACCATCGCCGACAGCGAGCGCGACGACCGCAACCCCGCCCTCGGCCGGGCGGCCGACGGCGCCCTCATCCTCGCCTACCACTGGCAGGGCAGCTACGACGCCGAAGGCAATTGGGCACCCGACAGCAGAAAGGCCGACACCAAGATCATCTGCTCTCGCGACAATGGACAGACGTGGAGCGAAGATCATCTTCTCGATTTCACTCCCATCAACGGCGCCTCCCCCTTCGGCAAAATCCGCTGCGACGCCGACGGCACCCTCTACATGCCGATCTACGGTGGCGGACAGGCACTGCCCGGTCTGACCCCGGGCGTCACCACCGGAGAAGCCACCAGTCCCACCTACCTGCTCCGCTCCGATGACAACGGCGCCACCTGGACCGACCCGATCCTGGTCGCCCTCGGCCTCAACGAAGCCGACCTGCTCATCCTGCCCGGCGACGAGTGGCTCTTCGCCGCCCGCTCCGAAAAGCGGGGTGAGGCGGCGATCTACACCTGCCGCTCCGGCGATAAGGGCAGCACCTGGACCGACCTCCAGAAAGTCACCTCCTCCTCCGAGCACCCGCCCGACCTGACCCTGCTGGGCAGCGGCGACATCCTGCTCACCTTCGGCTGCCGCAACGAGCCCTACGGCGTCCAGGGCCTGCTCAGCCGCGACAGCGGCCGCACCTGGGCAGACCGTCGCCTGCTCTACGCCGACGATCTGCCCGGCTTCGACATCGGCTATCCCTCCACCCTGCGTCTGGACAGCGGACGCCTCATCACCGTCTTCTACTCCGCCGGCACTCCGGAGCAGCCCTTCAACACCTACGAAGCCACCGACGCCTTCTGCCGCGCCGTGTGCTACGACGAGGAGGCGCTGCTCGACGCTTTTACCGACTGAGCGGAACAGCCGGAGTACGTGCCGTGGCAGCGTGTCCTCGATGAAGCCGGGATGTCAGACGTTGGCGCAGTCATCGCACGACGATAAGTTCTACTCTACACACCTTCACTGACTGAGCCGGACATCCTCAGGAGCTTCTCCGATCTCATCACTTCCGGAGAGCGCTCCTGCGAACCGGTTTTTTTGCTTGTTCCTCCTCCAGCCACTCCGTATCCTAGCGCGGAGGAGGAATCCCCGATGGATGTGAATTCCGTGCCGAAAAGGTATCTCTCCCCGTGGATGGCCGTGCTACTTGCGCTGTCTCTGGCCGCGCCCGTCCGCGCCGCAGAGTCCACCCTGGCGCGTCTCTCTTTCTGGATGCCACCCGAAAGCAGAGAAGCCTTCGCACAGGCCTACGCCGAAAAGATCGTCCCACGCCTCGAAAACCGCGGTATGCGCCCCTCTACCCACCAGGGACGCGCCACCGTGGACAGCGTCTTCAGCCGCCTCTTCGAACTGACATCCCCCGCCGCAGTCACCCGCATTGACCGCGAACTCCACAGCGACCCGGCGTGGCAGCAGGCGCTGCGGGAGCTGGCCGGTCCCTTCCACTTCCCCGCAGACACCGCCAATTGGTATCGCTTCACCCACTACAGCGGCCCGGCCGGCCCGGGCGAGGAGACAATCGCCGGCGCCGGCATGCACCAGGGCCTGTGGCACACCTTCGGCATCCACGACGGACTCCCTTCCCACGGTGTGCAACACATCCTGCAGGACAGCCGGGGAGATATCTGGCTCAACACCACTGACGGTATCCCCTGCCGCTACGACGGCGAGCGCTTCACCATCTTCACAGCCGAAGACGGACTTCCGGGTGATCTGATAGTCCCCCCCGCCAGGGACCGCCGGGGGAATATATGGTTCGGCAGCGAGAACGCCGTGAGCCGCTACGACGGCGAGTCTTTCACCACCTTCACCATTGAAGACGGACTGCCCCGGGACTGGATAGCTCCCAAGATCGAAGACCGCCAGGGAAACATGTGGTTCGCCACCAGTGCCGGTCCCTGCCGCTACGACGACCGACAGGAGGTCGGCGAGCAATTCACCACCTTCACCACCGCAGACGGACTGCCCGACGGTTGGACAACCGCCATCGCCGAAGACCGCCAGGGAAATATATGGCTCGCAATCGGCACGGACATCTGCCGCTACGATGGCCAGAAGCTCACCATCTTGGATGGATCGCCGAGCGTCGAAAAGGTAAAAGCCATCGTCACAAGTGGTATGGGGTACGCCTCGATTAGCGCCATCGTCGAAGATCTTCGGGGTGATCTGTGGTTCTCCACCAGCGGCGGCGGGGTGAGTCGATATGACGGTGAGAAGTTCACCACCTTCACCGCTGAAGACGGACTGGGCGACGATTACATCATATCCACGGTGGCCGACCGGGAGGGAAATGTCTGGTTCGGCAGTTCGTCGGCCGGAGTGACCCACTACGACGACCGACAGGAGGTCGGCGAGCAATTCACCTACTTTACCACAGAAAACGGATTGGGCGGCAACGAAATTCGCACCATCTTCGAGGACCGGGACGGTTTCCTGTGGTTCGGCACCCTGAGCGGCGGGGTGACCCGCTACGACGGCGGGCAGTTCACCCACTTCACCCCCCGCAACGGCCTGCCCTCCTCCTTCGTATTCGGCGCCGTCCAGGATCGGCGCGGGAATCTGTGGTTCGGAGCCAGGGGCGGCGTCTGCCGCTATGACGGCAAAGAGTTCGTCACCTTTACAACCGAGGATGGAATGGCGGGTGAACGGGTGACCTCGATCTTGGAAGACAGCCGGGGAAACATCTGGTTCGGGATGAGCTGGGGTTTGGAAGGAGAGGGATTGACCCGGTTCGATTACCGACAGGAGATTGGCGAGCAATTCGTCGTCTTCACCACTGAAAACGGCCTGGGCGACAACAGTGTGCGAGCTATTGCCGAAGACCGGAATGGGAACCTCTGGTTCGCCACCCAGGCAGGCGCCAGCCGCTATAATGGCCGGGAGTTCGTCAACTTTACCACCGAAGATGGGCTGCCCGACAATCGCGTGACTGCTGTTGCAGAAGACCGGCACGGGAATCTCTGGTTCGCCACCCAGGCAGGCGTCAGCCGCTACGACGGCAGGAAGTTCGTCAACTTCACAACCGAGGACGGACTGATCGACAACCGCGTGACAGCCGTTTTCGAAGATCGGACCGGAAACCTCCTGTTCACCGGCTATAGTGGAGGTATCAGCCAGTACGACGGTCGACAGGATATAGGCAAACCTTTCACCACCCTCGCTACCAGAGACGAATACCCGAACGGCCAGGAGGGCTGGATCTGCGAAGATGACAGAGGGCATCTGTGGATCACCGCCTTCGGCAGCGGCGTCATCCGCTACGACGGCCGGGTCTTCCAGACCCTGTCCCGCCGCGACGGCCTCACCGACAACGGCGCCCACACCATCCTCCAGGACCGCGATGGGGCTATGTGGATCACCACCGACGGCGGCATCACCCGCTACCGCCCCTCCGAGACACCCCCCGCCGTCCGCCTGAAAGAGGTGATCGCCGACCGTTCCTACGGCCAGATCGACGCAATCGCCCTTCCCTCCACCCAGAACTTCGTCATCTTCGCTTTCCAGGGGCGCAGCTTCACCACCCGGCCGGAGCAGATGGTCTACCTCTACCGCCTGCAGGGCTACGACGACGACTGGCGCCAGACCCGCGCCGATCGGGTCGAGTACACCGACCTGCCCCGCGGCGACTACCTCTTCGAAGTCAAAGCCGTGGACCGCGACCTCAACTACTCCCCCGAGCCGGCGCAGATCCGGGTCGAAATCCACCCTCCCTACCGCCTCATCACCCTTCTCTCCTGTCTGGGACTGACCCTGATTGGACTGGTCACCGCCACCACCTCGGCTTTCCGCCGCCGCCGCGCCTTCCTCCGCGAACAGCAGGAGCGCCTCCGCGCCCAGGAACTGCTCAACCAGGAGCTGGAAGAGGAACTCCAGGTCGCCCACGACATGCAGATGCGCCTGATGCCCGCCGGCCCTCCCCATATCGAAGGTCTCGGCATCGCCGGCCGCTGCCTGCCCGCCAACCACGTCGGCGGCGACCTTTTCCAGTACTTCCCCCGAGATGGCAAGCTGTCCATCTGCGTGGCCGACGTCACCGGCCACGCCATGGAGGCGGCCGTGCCCGTGATGATGTTCTCCGGCGTCCTCGAAAGCGAAATCGAACACGGCCACACCCTGGAAAAACTTTTCGCCACCCTCAACCGGACCCTGCACAAAAAACTCGACCAGCGCACCTTCGTCTGCTTCACCCTCGGCGAACTGGAACTCCATCCATCTCCCGAATCCGGGACGCGCACCTTCCGCCTCATCAACGGCGGCTTCCCCTATCCCCTCCACTACCGCGCCGCCACCGGCGACGTCGTCGAACTCCAGATCGACGCCTACCCCCTGGGCGTGCGCCCCGACACGACCTATCCGCTCATCGAAGTCCAGCTGGCACCCGGGGACCGAATCGTCTTCTGTTCCGACGGCATCGCCGAAGCTGCCAACGCGCGGGGAGAGATCCTCGGATTCGAGCGCACCGCTGAAACCGTCCGCCGATGTTGCGCCGAAAAACCGTCCGCCGAAGCCCTGGTCGACCGCCTGATCGCCGAAGTGCAGACCTTCATCGGCGAAACCCCGCTGGAGGACGACATGACCGTAGTCGCCCTGGTCGTGGAAACGTGAGCGCGTTCATCTCGGATCACCGACTCGACACACCGCCTGAAACGTTCAAACCCGTATTCACTGCCCCGTCGAAAAGACCACAGATACCATGACCAACATGCGAACCCTGTCCATCGCCCCGCAGCTCTTCGTCGACTTCGCCGACGTGGAACTCCGCGAAAACGTCACCCGCACATTCCACCAGGCCGAGAAACACGGCACCCACCCCGTGCTCAAACAGGGGGCGCCCTGGGAGTGCCACTCCGGCATGACCGCCTCGGTCGTCTACGACGCGGAGGAAGAGATCTTCAAGGCCTGGTACATGGCCGGCTTCTACGCCTCCGGTGAGGAGCACGTGCACTGCCTGGCTCTGTCGTCGGACGGCATCCACTGGGAGCGCCCCGAACTCGGCCTGCACTCCGCCCTGGAATCAAAGAGCAACAACATCGTCATCCCCGCCTCGCACCACGACGGCCAGGACCACTTCGAAACCATGCTCAAGGATCCTGCGGACCCGGATCCATTCCGGCGCTACAAGGCGATCGGCTGGTCCAGCTACGACTGGGACGGCCCCCTGGCGGGAATCTACTCGGCCACCTCGCGCGACGGACTCGACTGGAATCACACGCCCGAGCCGATCTTCCGCTTTCACCCGCGCCCCAACACCGACGACCTGGGACCGGTGGGCGACGCCCAATCCATGATGATCGACAGCCTGAAAAAGCGCTACGTCGCCTTCCTGCGCGGCGGCCAGAGCCGGTTGATGAGCGTCAGTGACGACTTCGTCACCTGGACACCTCCTGCCCCTTTCCTCACTCCCCTGCACGAAGAAGAGGCGCTCTACAACAACACCGGCTTCGTCTATGGAAACCAGTACCTGGGCATCCTCACCCACTTCGACAAAGGACCTCTCGCTCAGACCCAGACCCTCAAACTGCTGAGCAGCAGGGACGGAGAACGCTGGGACCGCATCCCCGGGGAATCCCTGGTGCCTCTGGGCGACGTAGGCGAGTGGGACCGCTTCCAGATCATGCTCACCGGCGCTCCGCCGATACGCGTCGGCGACCGCCTCTTCATCTACTACCGCGGCGCTCCGCGACGGCACAACAAAGTCCCCCGGGAGTACGATCCGGCGATCGCTCCCGACCAGGAGACCGACACCATGTCGATCGGCCTGGCCACCCTGCGCGCCGACGGCTTCGCCTCGGTCGCCGCCAGCTACGACGGCGGCCGCCTGACCACCACCCCGCTCCGCGCTGAAACAGATGACCTGGTGCTCAACCTCAAAGCCGACTACGGCCAGCTGCTGGTCGAATGTCTGGATACAGAGGACCGCACCATTCCCGGCTACGGCAAAGAGGACTGCCTGCCGCTGCAGGTAGACGCAGTCGACGCACAGGTCAGATGGCGGGAAAAGGGAAACCTGCGCGACCTCGCAGCCTCGCCAGGCCAGCCCTTCAAACTCCGCTTCCACCTCTACAACGCCCGGCTCTACTCCTACCGCGGCGCGTAGCGACAAATCGCCAGACTATATAAAAGGGAATGATCACATGAACGACGCAGAGCGCATCCGCTGGTTCGCCGAAGCCCGGTTCGGCCTCTTCTTCCACTGGGGCCTGTACTCCCTCACCGGCAGAAACGAGTGGACTCTCAACACCGACTGCTGGACCTTTGAAGAATACGAACGCCTGGCAGACCGCTTCACCGCCGAAAACTTCGACCCCGCCCGCTGGGCCGCCGTCGCCGCCGAAGCCGACGCGCGCTACCTGGTCCTCACCTCACGCCATCACGAAGGCTTCTGCCTCTTCGACAGCAAAACCACCGATTTCACCACAGCGCACAGGGGAGCGAAGCGCGACCTGATCGCCGAATACGTCCGAGCCGTGCGCGCCGCCGGCCTCAAAGTCGGCCTCTACTACTCCCTGGTCGACTGGCGCTTCAAAGGTGCCTGGAACCACTATCGCTACCCCGACAGCGCGCAGGCAATGGTCGAGCAGGCGCACGCCCAGGTCCGCGAACTCCTCACCAACTACGGCCCCATCGACCTCCTCTGGTACGACGGCGCCAGCTGCACCGACTGGAAGTGGGCCGACCAGGAACAGATGGTCGAATTCTGGCGTTCCCGCGAACTCGACGATATGGCCCACGCCCTCCAGCCAGAAATCGTCATCAACAACCGCAACGGTCTGAAGGGCGACTTCGACACTCCCGAACGCCACATCGAAGCCAGCGCCGCCGGCCGCTCCTGGGAGTCGTGCATGACCATCGACCCGCTCAGCTGGTCCCACGTGCCCCATTCTCCCTGCCGCAGATCCGCCGCCGAACTCGTCCAGATGATGCTCGAAACCGCCTCCGGCGGCGGCAATCTTCTGCTCAACACCGGCCCGTGCCCCGACGGCTCGCTGAATCCCGAAGAGGTGGAAGAAATCCTCGCCGCCGGTCGCTGGCGCCGCCGCCATGCCGAAGCCTTCCATCATCCCCGCCAGAGCGACTTCTACACCGCCGGCCGCGTCTTCGGCCCCTGCGGCCAGCTTGCCCACTGGATCGGATCGGACGACCCGCGCGTCTACTACGTCGCCACCCGCGGCTGGACCGGAACCGAATTTCGCTGCCCCAGAATCGACGGTAAAATCGCCAGCGTCGAACTCCTGCCGGAGAAAATATCCGTCTCCTTCCACCAGGAGGAGTGGGGCGTCCTCGTCATCGACAACTTGCCCGAAGAGCCGCCCGACGAACTCGCGGTCCTGTTCAAAGTCACCTTCGCCGACCCGCCACGCGTGCTGGAAATCCCTCCCCGGGAAGAAGTGATCGGCTGCCCGCTGTAGGAACGTCTCTATTGCTTCTGTTGTTGTTGGGTAAGTAAATTACGAAGAAGAGATCCGCAGCTTACTGCTGGGCTGTTCTGTCGATCTGGGCACGCCCGACAGCCTGAAACCCCGCATCAGATCGACCGTACTCGCGGAGAGCGTCGATGTCTAGATCTCCACGCTATAACGCTCCCCTCGATTCCTATTCTGTTTCTCCTTTGTACCCCAGACTTTTCCTGACCCGTCTCAGCAGTTGGAAGGCGAAGGACGGACTCGCATCGCCCGCATCCCAGGAATCCTCCTCGCGCAGATCGAACCAGCCGATGCCCTGGACCGGAGCCGCGTCCCCCGCCTCCGGCTCAACCCCGGGCCGCGCCGTGCCCCCGACGATCCGGCACAGGTAGGTCTTGTATTGCCGATAGTAGGGGTCGCGAGGAGGAGCTTTATCATGGAAGATCAGTCGATCTACCTCTATCCGGAGATTCGTCTCTTCCCGCGCTTCCCGTACCACGCATTCCTCTTCCGACTCCGACCCCTCTCTCCCGCCGCCGGGAATCAGCCAGAACTGCTCTCCCTCTTCCTCGATTCTCAGCAGGAGTACGCGATGGTCCTCGAGGATCACCGCCTGGTACCGGGTTCCCCGCTGAGAGATGTCGTATCTGCGTTTCACAGTAGACCAGCGACGATGAGCGCGCGGTGAAACGTCGAATTGAAGACGCTCGACCGCTCCGTAGGATGCACTTCGGACGTCCTCCTCACACTGTATGGTTCGAGTTCCGCCGTAGAAAAATACATTGCTTCTATTGTAAACAAATGGGAAATTAAGAATCGACTTGTACACGTCTATTTCTCTGTCGATCCCCGCATAGTCTGGAATACCATCAAAGATGAACTTCCGCCCCTTGTTCCTCTTCTGGAAAACCTCTTGCCGAAAGAAGGAGAACGGGAAGAGCAAGAGGAGCAAGAGCGAGAGTAAGATCCAGCATCACCCTCCCAGCTTCCGATCCGCTCTTCCACCCGCACCCTTCTCCGCATCCCACGGTTCGTGCAGTTCTCCCGCGATCGGCAGCATCTCGATTCCCTCCCCCTCCTCGGCAGCCAGAATCCTGAAGCGGGTCGCCACCACCTCCGCCCCGAACGGCCCGTACTCGTTGCCAAAGCCCTGGTGGTCCCCCACCATGAAAATGCTGTCGTCCGGCAGCACGCACCCGCTCGGATAATAAGCAAACCGATCCGCCTGGAATCCCCGGTCCGCCGCCGCCGTCACCCACGTCTCCCCGCAGTCCCGGCTATACAGCACCTGGCCGTTCCCCCCCGGCCCGCCGCAGGTCAGCAGCACCACCGTCCCATCCCCGGTCACCAGCAGATCTCCCTTCTTCGCGCTGTTCGGGTGCTTTTCGTAGTCCATCCCGGAAAAATCGAGCAGCGCCCTCGGCTCCGACCACGTCAATCCCTCGTCGTCGCTGGTAGCCCACAGCGACCACGGCCGCGACGCCGTGCCCACTCTCCCGTCTGGCAGATAGACCAGGTGCCCCTCCTCCATATCCCGCTCCGAATCACCGAAAATCGACCGCGTCTCCCAGCTCTCCCCCCGATCCGTCGATCGCAGCAGCGCCATCACCCAGCGCGCCTCCTTCCCCTCCGCCGCCGGCTCCGCGTGGCCGTCCATCAGCATCAGCAGCGACCCATCCCTCCCCTCCGTCAGCGAGCAGGGATGCTCCAGCCGCGTCGGAAACGGACCGCTGGTGCGGCTCACCTCGCGCCAGCTCTCCCCGTCGTCCTCGCTGCGCAGCACCGCGATCTCCTCCGGAAAATGTTCGTTCATCACCCGCAGCCGCTCCAGCGGATCGGCCGGAATCCGTCCCGCCATGAAGTGGCTCCGCTGGATCAGCGCCGCTGCGTACATAGTGCCGTCGCTGCATTGCCCTATAGCCCCGGCCCCGTATGCGTTGGGAATCACTGCCAGATCGCGCGGCTTCGTCCACGTCGCCCCCTCGTCGCTGCTCCGCGTCCACATAATGTGGCCCCCCGTCGGCGCCTCCCACGCCGCCCCCCCCTCCATCACCCGGTCCATGTACGCGGCGTACGCCCCCGGCAGATCCGGCCGTGGATTCACCCACGAGGCGTGCCAGTAACCGGCGCTGAACGCTACATACAGATCCCCGTTGAGCAGCCGACAGATCCGCGGCCATCCGCAAAATCCTCCAAACCCCACGAACGGCTCGGGCGTATTGATCTCCGGCGAAACCACGATCTTTCTCAACTCCTGTTCCATGCTCGTTCCTCCTTATGGCACCCCGTGCGAACCGGCGTCCGGTTCACAGCCCGATTTCGCCCCGGCACACTGCGCCGGTTGTTCCACTGTCAATCGGCGAATGGATTCTCGACCCTGGGCCAGAAGGGTGTCTTCAGCTTCCGGTAGGGGATTTGGGCAAAGTCCGGATAGATAGCCCCCGGTGCCGCTACATAGAGAATCTCGGCCGCTACGGGCGCAAAGCCTGCATAGAAGTGCTGGGTGGACTTCACCGCGACGATAGGGTAGTCGTCCAGGCGAATGCCGAACTGCTCAAAGGCGTCCGGATGAAAGGTCTGTGTGCGCGTGGAAATGAGGATCAGATCCACCCTGTCCGTGGAGACCCACACAGAAGTGCCCATGGAAGCCCTGTTTGTCGAGAACTGCTGGTCGGCCTCCTCCACTATGCGGCGCACGGTGACGCGCAAATCGACCGGCGTACCCGACATCGGTCCGCACTTGCCACCCACGCGCAAATCGAGAGTGGCTCCCTCACCCGCCTCGCAGCAGAAGCGCACGGCAATGGGGTCCCAGTACAGTCCGCTCAACGCACCGCCGATGTCGCGCTCAAGTATGCGCTGCAACAGAAAGGTAGAATCTGCCGGCGCTCCACCCCCGGCATTGTCGGAGACATCTGCCAGCACCACGGGACCCTGGCTGGCGACCACTGCGCGGTCCAGCGCCTCATCCATGGTAAGGGATCGGGGCGCCGTGTCGTGCCGCAGCTCCCAGATCTCGCGACCGAGCCGTTTGGCCAGCATCTGGGCCTTTGGTTGATCGCCGTCCGTCACCACCAGGACGCGCGCCGTGACATGCTCCACATCTCCCCAGGGAAACCCGTGGGCAAAGGAGATCGAGAGAATTCCGTCTTGCCCTTCCAGGGACTGCATTCGGGCGACAAAACTCTTCATCGGCTCCACCGGAGTCCGCCACATGCTGATCATGCGCGTGTCGTAGATCCCCATCACCGGCTGGATCTGGCCCTGAGCCTGATCCCGACAGATGCGGAATAACTCGGCGGCCCGCTCCGAGGCATCGATGTGCGGGTACTCCTTGAACGTGACAATGGTGTCGGTGCACGCGATCATGCGCGGCGTGACCGAGCAGTGCAGATCCAGCTCCAGCCCCACAACCGTTTCCGCTCCCACCAGGCCGCGCACCCGATTGAGCAAATCTCCCTCGCAGTCGTCGTAGCCGTCCGCCACCATGGCGCCGTGCATGGTCAGCACCACATCAACCGGCATGGCCGCTTCCAGGTCTTTCAGTATCTCGTCGCGGAAGCCTTCGTACACGCTGCGCGCGGTGATTCCGGCGGGCTGGGCAAAGGCGCACAGGCTCTCCACCACCTGCATCCCGGCCTCTTCCCCTGCCGCGCGCCAGACCGCCAGCGGACCCGCACCAAAACCCTGGGGATGGCGCGAACCATCCCCTCTGAACAGCATGGTCTCGCGAAAGGTCTCCTCGCCCGTGGGTATGGGTGAGAAAGTATTGGTTTCCGTACCCAGACAGGCAATGAACAGCTTCATCTTTCTGCTCCTGGCTCGATTCTATAGATTGGTGCGGAAGTGTGGGGAATTATACCCATTTTTCGTATCTGTGCGGGATCGGGAAGTCACTTTCAGGACCTCGCCGCATCGGCCGGCCGCTCCGGCCACAGATGCCTGTCCAGAAACGCGAACGTCCCCACCCCGTTGATCGTGTGGGGACCGACGAACACCTCCATCTCCGTTCGCTCTCCCCATCCCAGCAGATCGTAATGCCGCTTCGTCTTCGCAAACTCGAACGCCACCTGCTCGTCTGGAGCCACCCCGTCGTGGTGCCCCCGCTCCACCATGAACGGGCGGGGACAAATCAGCCAGCTCATCTCCGCGTAGTTGAACGTGCTCCCCAGATCGAACTCAAAGATCTCGTACTCTCCGCTGTTGACGTAGCTGTACGGATTCCCCGTCGCCGCGTTCTTCCACACCCACTCGTTGTAGTCCGCCGAGCAGATCGACAGGCAGTAGTCGGTCACCAGCGGAGGCACCCGCATCGCCGTCTTCCCCCCGTAGCTCAAACCGTAAAAACCGATCCGCTCCCCGTCCACGCAGGACAGTGACTTCAGCCAGTCGACGATCTGCTGGTGCTGCGGCACGATGATCGAAAAAAGCGTCTTCTTCAAGAGATTCGCCCGCCGCTGCAGCGTGCGAAAGCGATCGGTGAAGATATACAGATTCTGCGGCGCAAAAGTGATATACCCCCGCTCGCACAGCCGCGCGGCGAAGTCGTGATACGCCTCCGCATCCCCCTGAACTACATCCTGCGGTCGCCCTTCCAGACCGTGCTGGCAGACCACCACCGGGCGCCTCTCCCCCTCCTTCAGATCCTTTGGCAGCAGCAGAATCCCGTACGCTATCACATCCGGAAACACATCCAGAACGATTTCGTAACCCGTCCACCCCGGCTCGTCATACGCCAACCGTGAACGGACGTTGAACGGCAGCCGTTTATCGTCGAAACGCCCGATCACCTCGTCGTAAAAAAATTCCCGATACGATTTAATCGTCCGCTCGAACCTCTCCTGCGAATCCACGTCGAGTTCGGAGAAAAACTCCTCGCGCACCTTTGCGCTTTCGCGCAGCAGCCACTGATTGTGCCGATCGATCTCGTGCATCTGTCGGGCGTGCCGCCCCTCCGCGTCGATCCCCTGGTTCAGCGTCTGCGGAACCCCGCTCGCTTCTGCGAGAACAACGCCGAGAGCCAGGACATCCAGCAACTTGCTCAGCGCTTCATCCGAACCACACGAGCCCCTTCCATCCCCGCTGATCACCAGCTCGAATCGCGGCCCGGGTTCCAGTCTATCGACCAGCTTCCGCGCCCGTTCGAACTCCTCCCGAACCACATCCACCTCCGGCGTCGCCAGCCGGCTCGGTGCCGCGCCGCCCGTCCCTTCGGCCACCACCCTCTCCACCCCCTTCGCCGCCTCCACGACCAGCGCCCGGGGCGCAATCAAACTGGCCAGCTCCGCATCCCCGAACTGCTCCAGCAGACCAAACACATTGCGCTCGATCGGCTCATGCCAGACCTCCTGCCGCGATTCGAAATAACCACTTACGCACGTCGCATCGATGCGCACGTCCAGCGCCCCGGCGCACAGCGCCAGCAAACCGCCCTCCCCCCATCCCATCACCCCGACCTTCCTCCCTGTCTCCTCCCGCTCGAACCAGTCCACCGCCGCCAGCAGTTTCTGCACTTCGTACCCGATCAGGTGCCGTCCCAACTCAAACGCGGAGCGATACAGAAACTCCCGGTTGGATATCTGGTTCACCGTCGGCTCGCGATCGATCAGCACTGGCACGATCACCCGGCAGCCGCTCTCGGCCAGCCGTCGCGCGAACTGCGACTCGGGTGTCACCCCCTCGACCAGACCGACCAGCTGTTCCGGCGTCTGGTCCGCATCCGGAATCGCCACGACATCAGCCACCGGCTCCCCCTTCGTCGGTACCAGCAGCAGGCCTTCGCCGTATACGTCGCCAAAAGCCGGCCAGCGCACGGCGAAAACCTCGTATCCCTCGCCGCGCCCCACCAACGCCGACTGCTCGGTCGTGCCGATCAGTTCCGGAGCCTCAAACCGAACCCGAGAATCCCTTACCCCCAGAATGTGCGCCAGCCGCCTGCGGTTCGGCTCGACCGATTCGACATAACTCTCAGTAGACGAGAAATTCCGCGCCCAGTGTTCGGCGCGCCGTTCGACGGAATCGGTCAGCTTGCGCGCCAGGAAGTCGTCCACCCCGTCCACCAAACGCGACGCGATATCCCCCTCCCAGGTGAGCGGGTCGGTGCCGGTCAGGGGCAACAGATCTTGTGCGGACATATTTCTCTTCTCCCTTCTTCAGGCCAGAACGCACCGCGTTCCTTTCGTGGAGAGCCGCAGTTTACTCTTCGAATACATTCCCAGCTCTGATAGTCTCCCGCACCGGCTGATCCAGATTCCTCATCCTGTTCTCTCGTCCGGTCTTCAGCGGCCGATCGATGAGAGTGAACGTATTGTCCTCGAAGATCACCGTCATGTCCATCGGATAATCCGTGCTCATAAACAGGTCGTTGCTGTAAAACTGATTGTCGTGGACGTAGCAGGAATACTTTCCGGGCTCTGCCGGTCCCTTGTTCATGCCGACGAAATAGACCGACGAACCCCAGCTCCCCGAATCACCGTATTCCCCGTGACGCGTCTTTTCGAAGTGCGTGATGGCGACGAACGTATTGTCGAAAACCTCGTTCATCGCGTTCGGATCGTAGCAGGCGATATTCAGCGGCGTCGGGGGAGCGTAGTGCCATTTCATGTAGATCGAATATTCCCCGGGCTCCACTTCTCCGAACTCCCCGTACAAATTCTCCTCGTCGTTGCGCGCAATCAGAGCGGGAGGTCGGTCCGGGGCGTACTTCACGTAGTAGTTCCGCCATCGATCCACCTCCCAGTCGCGAGAGCTGTCGGTGAGCGTATGGGCGGAGATGGAGGTGGCAGTGCCGCGGATATAGACCCCGTTCTCTATCTTGTTCAGCGGCTCTCCCTGTCCGTCGGAGTCGATGGAGAGATGCTGCGTGATTCTCACCAAATTATTGTACACCTTGCAGTTTTTTACCCTCCGCCCCTCCAGTTTGACGCCGTGGAGAGCGATATACCGGTGGTGGAACGGACGGCTGCCGGCGGGCAAATCGCTCAGGTGCATGTGGCCCTTTGTGTCGATGTAGTTGTCGTGGAATTTTATCCCGTCTCGGGTCATGTGCGTGGCGCGGCCGGTCGACGTAATCCTGTTGTGGTGGACATCGGCTCCCTCCGAGGCCGATATAGCGTAGCCGTTCACGTACTGCTGGTGGTGGCGAATGTCGTTGTGGTCGATCTCGACGTTGTCCCCCTTTTCTCGAAGCACCATGCCCCAGTGGCAGCCCTCGGTGAAGAGATTGTCGTGGACGCGGATGTTCCTCCCCAGGATCTGTATCCTGAGCAGGGCGTTTCCGGGATAGTGGCGGTTTTCGATCTCGGTCACCCGGCTGTAGATGTGATTGTGGTGCACCTGCAAGTCCGTCGCCGAGGAGAAATACATCGGATAGGCGCAGCGCAGATGCACGTCCGTGCTGATGCCGAACACCTCGGTGGGCCGGGGCCGGCGGATACTCCCCACCGCGGCGCTGTAATCTCTCGACTTCTTCCCCTGGACGATCGAGCCGTTGCAGACAGTGGCTTCCCAGGAAGAGGAGATCCTCACCCCGTAGACCTGCTCCGGAGAGTTGTCGCCGAATGTGACCGTGTGCCCGTCCAGATCCAGAACTACCCCCTTCGCCAGTATGTCGATAGCCGTCCCATCCGCCGTAATATCCCTGGTGAGGACGTATTTCGTATCCGGCTGATCGAGGATATACGGGGGACCTGCCAGCTCTCCCGGGATGTATACCGTGCCCTCCTCCTTCTCCGTCCGCAGCGAGAGAAGGTCGCTGACGGTGCGCTTACCGGTCGCGGTCTCCACGTTGACCATCCGATAGAAATACTCGACCCCTGTTTCCAGACCGGTGAGACGATGGAGGTGAGACCAGCGGGGCTCGACAGTCTGAACCGTTCGTCTGTCCAGATCATCCGATTTTCCATACTCGACGTAGCTGTTTGCCGACTCACTGATATCCCCTGACTGCCAGTAGATGACGGCGGATGTTTCGGATGCGTATTTCCACTGACGCGAAAATGCCCCGTCCGGAGCTGCGTATCCCGGGCCATCGAACCACACCAGTGCCGTGAAAAACAGTATGGAACAGATCTGCTGCTTCGCTTGATTGAAACGCCTGCCCGATATCATGTCGAACTCCTCATAGATAAAATGCTTCTATCTCGAATATCTTGAGCATCACTTCCGAATCCATGGGTCACACTTCCCTTTTCCACGGCAATTTATATAGTATCAAAAGATCGGAGCTGGAGAGAGGATGTGAAAACTCATCCGTTTTCCAAAGGGAATCGACTCCTCGAGAAGATAAAATCCCTCCGCAATCAGCGTCAAGAATTTCCCTGCGGTCCGCTGATCCACGCCGGACCAGATCGCGCCCCGCAGACAGCGAATGGTAAATAGATGGCGATCGAAATCACAGGCGAAATAACCGACACCAGCGGCAAACCGCTGGTCCATGCCGAGGTGCGCCTCTATCGCGGCGACCGCGAAGTGGCGCGGGGGCGCAGCGATGACAACGGCGTGTACGCGCTGAGCGCCGGGGGCGAGGGCGCCATAGACCTGGCGGCGGCACACGGCGAGTTGGGCACCTGGATCTTCGACCTGGACGAGGGAACCGTACAGCGAAATTTGCGCCTGGAACCAGCCGTGAGCATCGCCGGCAACGTGCGCTCGCTCGACCGCATGCCGCTCAACGCCGTCTCAGTGCAGGTGACGTGCGCAGATGAGGAGGGGAGACCGCTGGCCAACGTGCTCAGCGACACCAGCGGCTACTACCGCTTCGTCAACCTGCGGCCGGGCCGCTACCGCCTGCGCTGCCAGCTGCCGGGCCGCTACATCTACGGCGACGGCGATATAGAGGTGATGGCGGGCGCGACAATCGACGATGTCAATTTCAGCTTTGCCCCCTTTAAAAAGGGCCGCTGGCAACGCTACGAGCCGATCGACGGCTTGCCCGCCGCCTGGGTGGAGAGCGTTTACGAGACATCCGACGGACTGATGTGGTTCGGCACGGCGGGAACGGCCGCCAGCTTTGATGGCGCGCGTTTTACCCCCCTGCCCCACGTCGAAGGAGCGCAGATCAGCGAGGTGCAGGACATCGTCGAAGGGCCGGATGGTGCGCTCTACTTCGCCATGCTCGAGGGGTTGTTGCGCTACGACGACGAGGTCGTGACGACCTTTACAGTAGAAGAGGGACTGCCCCATCGCCACGTGCGTGCCCTCTGTATCTGGGAGGGGGCGCTGTACTGCGCGACTATGGGCGGCTTAAGCCGCTACGAGGATGGGTGTTTCCAAAACTACGGCGCGGCGGAAGGGCTGCCCGATGAGCAGGTGACAGACGTGGTGGTAGGGACAGACGGGGCGCTGTACTGCGCGACGATAAGCGGACTTTTCCGCTTCGACGGAGCGCGTTTCCATCCTCTCGATTCAGAGCCGGGGCCAGGGAAGCAGCCAGTGCTCTCCCTGTGCGCGGCCCGCGGTGGCGAACTCTACTGCGGCACGATGTTCGACGGCCTCTGGCGCTGGGATGGGGCGCGCTTTCATCATCTTTCGGCGGCAGACGGCCTGACCCATCCCGAGGTGCGCGCCCTCTGCGAGGATGACGAGGGACGGATCTGGATCGGTACCTACGGCGGCGGCCTGTTGTGCTACGATGGTGAATGCCTCGTCACTTTCAACAGCGGCGACGGCCTGGCGCACGACCGGGTCGGCGCCATCTGCCAGGCGCGCGATGGATCGCTGTGGATCGGCACGTGTAGTGGCGGTGTATCGCACTACGCGTACCGGAACCTGGTCTGCTGGGATCGGGCCGACGGCATGACTTCGCCGCGCATCCTGGGATTGGATGTGACGGCGGACGGCACCGTCTACATCGGCACGGCGCAGGGCGCCTTTTACCACGACGGCGAGGCATTCGTGGAGATCGGCCACGCGGAGGGCTTGAGCGACTTCATCGTCGACGATATCTGCCGGGGCACAGACGACGAGATCTGGGTGGGCACCTATTACGGCGGCGCCTGGCGCTTCAGCAACGACGTTTGCGACAAATACACCGTGGAAGAGGGGCTGCCGGGCAACCATGTCTCCGACATCTTCATCGACCGCGACGGCGGTGTATGGGTGGCGACCGGGGATGGACTGGGACGCTTCGACGGCGAGAAGTTCGAGAATTTCAATGTGCAGACAGGGCTGGGCCCGGTGGATGCGCGTGCGGTTTACCAGGCACGCGACGGAGCCCTATGGCTCGGCACTATGCAAAACGGCATGGCCCGCTACGACGGAGAAACCTGGCAGGTCTATCGCGCTGAGGACGGGCTGGCCAGCGACACGGCGCGCTCGGTCTTTGAGGCGCAGGATGGCGCCATCTGGGCGGGTACCACCAGCGGAGCCAGCCGCCTGCTGGCGGGAACGTTCGAGACATTCGACCGCGCGGAAGGGGTGGCCTTCCCGACGTTGGAGTTCATCCGCGCCTCGGAGGATGGACTCATCTGGGTGGGCACCAACGGCGGCGGCGTGTCGATCTGGGACGGCCAGGTCTGGTCGTCGCTGGACCACCGCGACGGTCTACCGCACGACAATGTCTACGTGGTCGAGCCCGGTTTGAACGGCGAGATGTGGCTGGCCACCGGCGACGGCCTGGCCCGCTACCGCCGCGACCGCACCCGGCCGCAGGTGCATATCGCGGGCGTGCGCACCGACCAGTTCTTCGGCGAATTGAAAGATCTACCCCCCTTTGCAGCGGGCACCCGCCTCACCATCGAGTACAGCGCGATCGACTTTAAGACCGTGCCCGAAAAACGCCAGTGCCGCTACCGCATGGACAGGCTGAACGGTGACGAACCGGCTCCTCCGGACTCCGAATGGAGCCGGGCCACGCTGGATACCGCCTTCGAATGCACGCCGCAGGAGGCGGGCGTCTACCTTTTCGAGGTGCAGGCCATCGACCGCGATCTCAACTACTCCGAGCCCGCCCGGTTGCAGCTGGAGGTGGTACCGCTGCCGCACGAGGAGGCGCTGGCACAGGCGCGCACCGAACTGGAAGTGGCCTACCGCGAGCTGGCCGTCAACAACGAACAGTTGCTGCGAGCGCGCGACGCGGCCGAAAGCGCGCGCGAGGAGGCCGAAAGGGCCAACCAGGCCAAAAGCGTTTTCCTGGCCAATATGAGCCACGAGATCCGTACTCCCATGAACGCCATCCTCGGCTATTCGCAGATCCTGCGCGACAAACCCGGAATGGACGGAGAGCTGAGCCGGGGGCTGGAAATCATCCAGAAAAACGGCGACCACCTGCTGGCGTTGATCAACGACGTGCTCGATATCGTGCGCATCGAGGCCGGTCGCATCGAGCTGACGCCGGTCGACTTCGACTTGCACAGCGCAATACAGGGCATCGAACTGGTTTTTGCGCCGCAGTGTCAGGCCAAAAACCTCGACTTTCGCCTTGAAGTGCCCCCTGGACCGCTGCCCCGGCACGGCGATGAAGCCAAGTTGCGCCAGGTGCTTACCAATCTGGTGGGCAACGCGGTCAAATACACCGGCGAGGGGAAAGTCGTCCTGCGCCTGGATCTGGAAGAGGGATCGGGCTGCCGGTTCAGCATCAGCGACAGCGGCCCCGGCATCGCGCCGGAACAGCAACAGTCGATGTGGGAGCCCTTCGAGCGCGGGGCCGACGCCCAATCCAAACCGGGCACGGGGCTCGGGCTGAGCATAGCGCGCAGATACGTGGAGTTGATGGGCGGACAGCTCGATATGCAGTCGGCGCTGGGAGAGGGCACCTCCCTCTCCTTTGCGCTCGCCCTGCCCGCCGCGCGTGGGGCGGTCGAGGAAATGCTGCCCGCCGTGAGCCATATGCGCGTCGATCGGCCCGTGCGCGTGCTGGTAGTCGACGATGTGGAGGAAAACCGCGCCGTGCTGGCGCAGATTTTGCAAGGGATCGGCGTGGAGGTGGAACTGGCGACCAGCGGTGAAGAGGCCCTTGCCCAACAGGGCGAGCTGCCGGACCTGGTGCTGATGGATATCCGCATGCCAGGTATAGACGGCACTGAAACGATGCACCGTTTGCGCGAGCGAGCGAACGGGCATCTGCCGGTGGCGGCGGTCTCCGCCTCTGTGCTCGACCACGAGCGCAGGCGCTATCTGGCGGCCGGTTTCGACGAATTCATCGGCAAACCGTTCTACAAAGAGCAGATCTATCACTGTTTGGCACACTTGTTGGACGTGGGCTTTGTGCCGTTGGAAGAGAATTCGTCGGAGGATGCGACGGCCGAGGCTGGAGCGGCGGATGAGGCAACGGCACTGCCCCCGGAGCTGGTCGCCCGGATCAAAGAGGCGGCCGCTACCTACAACGCCACCCAGCTGCGCCGTGCGATCGACGCGGTGGAGGCCATGGGCGCCCGGGAACTGGCCGCGCGCCTCCGGCAACGAGCCGAGGGCTATGATATGGACGGCGTAAACGCGATTTTGAGCGAGGAAGAAGATGAGTGAGTCACCGGTAGATATACGCGGGGCCAGAATTCTGGTCGTCGATGACGTGATCGCCAATATCGAAGTTTTGCGCCAGTTGCTCGAAGCCAGTGGCTACGAGATCTTTGCCGCGCCCAGCGGCGAGATCGCGCTCAATATCGCCGCCCAATCCCGTCCGGACCTGGTCCTCCTGGATGTGATCATGCCGGGCATGGACGGTTTTGAGGTCTGTCGTCTCCTGCGGCAAAAGGCCGAATTCGACGATGTGCCGATAATTTTTATCACCGCGCGCGACGAGCCCGAGCAGGTAGTGGCCGGGTTTACTGCCGGCGGCGTCGATTACATAGTCAAACCCTTCCAGAAAGAAGAGCTGCTGGCCCGCGTGCGCACCCACCTGGAAAAGCACCAGCTCACGCGCGATCTCAGACAAAAACACGCAGCCCTACTGGAGGAGATGGCGCAGCGCAAGGCCATGACCAGCGAGCGCGACCACCTGGCAGGCCGGCTCTCGCTAATTTCCGAACGCGAAACCGAGCGCTGGGGCATAGAAGCTTTCATCGGCCAGAGCCGCACGATGATGGCGATTTTAGAAGAGATCGAACTCCTGCAGGAAGCACATGCTATTTCGGTGCTCATCAGCGGCGAGAGCGGCACGGGCAAGGAACTGGTGGCCCGCGCCATCCACTACGGCGGCCGGCGCGGATCGGGCCCCTTTGTGCCGGTCAACTGCTCGGCCATCCCGCGTGAGCTGGCCGAATCCCTTTTATTTGGACATAAAAAAGGGGCGTTTACCGGCGCGGACGCAGACCGCCAGGGCTATTTCGAAGCGGCCCACGGCGGCACCCTCTTCCTGGATGAGATCGGCGATATGCCGTTGGAATTGCAGCCCAAACTGCTGCGCGTGCTCGAAGACGGCGAGGTGGTGCCGCTGGGCTGTGATCGAGGGCGGCGCCTGGACGTGCGCGTGGTGGCCGCGACCAATGCGGATTTGCAGGGCAGTATTGCCGGGGGGCATTTCCGCCAAGATTTGTACTTCCGTCTGGCCGGTTTTACGGTGCCGGTGCCGCCACTGCGCGAGCACCGCGAAGACATTCCCCTGTTGGCGCAGCATTTTATCCGCCTCTTTGCCGGAGAGATGGGACTGGAGCCGCCGCCGTTGAGCGCGGCAGGGCTGGAGTTACTGCAGAGCTATGCCTTTCCCGGCAACGTGCGCGAACTGAAGAACATCATCGAGCGCGCCCTGATCGCCAGCCGGGGCGGCGAGATCGGGCCGGAACACCTCCGCTTTTTGGAGGCCACGACAGCGCCAGATGAGCGCGAAACCGCAGTCTCCGCGGAATCCATTCATGGGGCGGCGCTGCCGCTGCTGTCGCTGACCGAAGCCGAGGGACAGGCGGTGCGGCGCGCCCTCGACCACGCCGGAGGCAACACGACGGAAGCGGCGCGGATTCTGGGCATCAGCCGCAACCGGGTCTATCGGATTTTGCAGCGGTCGCCTGGTAAAGAATGAGAATGCGAGGGCGCTGAAAGCGGCGCTCCAAAACGGAACGACCCGCTCCAAAACGGAACGATCCGCTCCAAAACGGAACGTCGAAAAAAGAGCTGCATCCCGTTTCCCCATACCCCTTCCCTGGCCCTGCGTGAAAATCGCATAAAAAAAATAACCTGTTTCTAATAGATGCCTATATATCTGTTTCATAGAGATTTAGGTCTTTTTTTATTCTTTTTCCGAGGCGGAAAACTGCACTCCAAATTAAAAAACAAAAAAAATATCGCAGTGTCGTTTCGGCTGGAATACGCCTTGCAATAGATCCGGATGAACCTGGCTTGTGCAATCTTTTTTTTCCACAGATGGTTTATCCGGAGGAATGCAGTTATGACCGAGAGCAAACGAATCACGTCCCGCAAGAAGAGGGGGCTCGGGCGCGCGCTGCGCAGTCTGGGCGCGCTGACCTGTCTGGTGGCAAGCGCGGTGTATGGCCAGGCGACGCAGGAGGATCAGAAAGTCACGGCCAGCGACGGGGCAGCCGGCGATAGGTTTGGTTATCCCGTCAGAATAGATGGCACTCGCGCCGTAGTCGGTGCCACCAGCGACGACGATGGAGGCACCGATACCGGCAGTGCCTATGTCTATGAATACAACGGCAGCGCCTGGATCGAAACCGCCAAGCTGACCGCCTCAGATGGAGCGGCAGGCGACGCTTTTGGCACCGTGGATATTTCGGGCAATCGCATCGCAGTCGGCGCTCTCGGCGACGACGATGGAGGCACCGATGCCGGCAGTGCGTACGTATATGAGTACAACGGCACAGCCTGGATCGAAACCAAACTCGGCAATGGCAGCCCCGTCGATCGCTATGGGCAATCGGTGTCGATCGACGGCGAACGCATCCTCGTCGGATCGCCTCAGGATGACGATGGCGCCGCCGACGCGGGCACGGCGTTTATCTACGACTACAACGGCAGCGCCTGGGTGCAGTCGGCCATACTGATGGCCAGCGACCGCGCTCCCGGCGACCGCTATGGCTGGAATGTGGTGCTACGAGGGGATCGCGCCTTTATAGGTTCCATCGAAGATGACGATAATGGCACCGGCTCGGGCAGTATCTACGTGTACGACTACAACGGCACAGCCTGGGTCGAAACCGCCAAGCTGACCGCATCCGACGGCGCCGCAGACGATGGTTTCGGCGAACGCATTGCTGTGGATGGCAATCGCCTCGTAGCCGGCGTGCAGGGGAACGACGACGGCGGCGCGGAGTCGGGCAGTGCATATATCTTCGAGTACAACGGCAGCAATTGGGTGGAGACTGCCAAGCTGACCGCATCCGACGCAGCGGCAGACGATCGATTCGGCCTGTCCGTATCGCTGAGCGGCGATCGCCTGCTCGTCGGTGCGCCTCAGGATGACGATGGCGCCGCCGATAGCGGCAGCATCTACGTCTTTGGCCACAATGGCAGCACCTGGGTGGAGATCGATAAACTGGCGGCCAGCGATGCCGGCGGCGGCGATCGTTTTGGTTGGTCCAGCGCCCAGTCGGGCGATTTCGCCATCACTGGTGCCCTTGACGATGACGACAATGGCACGGACTCGGGCAGCGTCTATTTCTTCGATCTGAACGTCGACGTCACCGCTCCGGATCTGACGGCTACCTACAACGCGGCCGTGACCGTGCCCATCACCCTGGGCGAGGCAGTCGGCCTCGTCGCGGCGGAAATCTTCCTCGAATACGATACGAGCCTGCTGACCTTTAATGGCATCAATTCGGTCGGCACGCTGACGGATGGCTGGAGCGTGCAGACCAACACCGAAGCCGGCGTCGGCACGCTGGAAATCATCAAGGTCGCCCTGGCCACCGATCAAAACGCAGCCACGGGCGCGGCCACGCTGGTGGAATTCAACTTCACGGTCGAGGATGTGCGCACGCCTGCTTCGTCACCGCTGGCGCTGACCCACGTGCTGCTCAACAACGGCTCGCCCGGCAATGCGCCGACCAGCGGCAGCCTGGTCCTTGTCGGCAACGACGCGACCGGTTCGACCGACGTGGCCAGCGTGATCCCGCGCGAGGACATCACCGTGACCATCACCGATATCGACGAAGATCTCGACGGGGCAGGTAGCACCAATCAGGTAACGGTCGCCGTCAGCAACGGCCTGCAGACCGAGACCCTGACGCTGAACGAAACCGCGACCCCGGGCGAGTTTGCGGGCACCATCAGCACAGTCTTTTCCGCTTCATCGACGGCGGCGGCTAACTCCGGCGACAACATCGTCCAGGCCCAGGCCGGCGACCAGATCGACTTCGGCTTCGTCGATCAGCTTCTCTCCGACGGCAGCGGCCCGGTGGTGCTGGACCTGACACCGGTCGACGTGATCGGCGGCACCGACGGCACCGCGCAGATCACCGACGCCACTCAGCCGGGCGACGCGGTCTATCTGAAGGTGGTCGATGCCGATCTCAACGCCGACAACGGCGTGGCCGAAACCGTGCAGGTCGTCATCACCAGTTCCAATGGCGAATCGGAGGCAGTGACGCTGACGGAAGTGGATGTCGATGACGAGATCTTCTTCGGCAGTCTGGCGTCGGCAACCGGGGCCGCAGGCATCGACGACGACGGCACTATCAACGGTGTCAAAGGAGACCTGCTGACCCTGACCTACGACGACGTGGTCACCGCACTGGGCGACCAGCTGGACCGCATCGACACCGACCAGGTCGTCGATCCCTTCGGCGATGCCGACGGCAACGGCGCCGTGCAGGCGTTCGATGCGGCCAACGCCCTGTTGCACGTGCTCAGTCCGTTTCTTACCGGACTCGAACTGATTCAGACCAACGTCGATACCGATCCGGTCGGCACTGGTGTCACCCCGTTCGACGCCAGCCTCATCCTGCAAAAGCGCGTCGGGCTGATCCCGATCTTTCCGGTGCAGCTGGCCGCTTCGACCAACCATCCGCAGGCCACGCCCGCTTCGCCCAAAGGCGCGGTCGAGACGCGCTATCTGGCGCTGTCGCATGAAGACGGCTACCTGAGTCTGAGCGCCGACGACCGCACCGACATCCTCTCCGGCGATCTGCTGATCGCCGGCGTCGAGGGCAAAGTGGTGATGAGCGACGAGTTGGCCCAGTTTGCGATCGCCTCGCGGCAGACCGACCAGGGACTGCGCGTGGTGTTTGCCGGTGCAGAGGCCGTGAGTGGCCCGGGCGAGTTGCTGCGCTTATATCCAGGGGTGGGGCCCGATAGGGCGTCGCTCGCTCGGGCGCAGCTCAACGACGGACGCATCCAGGCACTGACCCGGGAGCTGGACGTCACCGCGTCGCCGCTGTCGTTTGCGCTGCACGCCAACGCGCCCAACCCCTTCAACCCGGTCACCCAGATCCGCTTCGACCTGCCCGCCGCCGGACCGGTCGAACTGACGATCTACGACATGCTGGGGCAAAAGGTGCACACCCTGCTCTCTTCGTCGCTGGCCGCCGGCAGCCACCAGATCGAGTGGAACGGCCGCGATGCCAGTGGGATGCAGGTGAGTAGCGGCGTCTATTTCTACCGCCTGCAGGCGGGTGGACTCACGCAGATGCGCAGCATGATGTTGCTGAAATGAGATCATATGAACCCATTCCGAGTTTGGCTCAAATAGACCCGGTTCAGCCAAATCAAGGACGTATGCGAAGGACAGATCATCTACCGGTCACTTGAGCCAAACAAGAATAACCTGCCACTTCAACTTCGAGAGCCTCCGGAGTAATTCTCCGGAGGCTCTCGCATGCCTGGTTCGGACGAAACTACATCAGCGCCATCAAGAACTTCCCGGCCGGAATGACCCGAACACCCGATCGCTTATCCTGGTAATCGTGATCCGATAGGCATACGCAGTACTTTTGCTCGATCCCCAGCCTGTCCGCAAAATAGTTGATGTGCGTGAAACCGCCCGGTTTCCCCAGCTTGCACTCCACCAAAAACCACGGCTCCCCTTCCCACATCACCAGAAAATCTACCTCGTGTTTTTGCTGGTCACGCAGGTAATACAGTTCGACGTCGAGACCGTGGGTATCGCTGAAAAAGTTGCAGAACTTCAACAGGTGTGCTGCGATCATATTCTCAAAGCGGGCCCCCTCCTCCTCCACTTCCGACCAATCCCACAGGTAGTATTTGGCCTCCTTCTTTAACGCCCGTTCCAGCCGTCTATGATAGGGAGGCACTTTGAAAATGAAGTAGTTGCGTACCAGAAGCTCCAGCCAGCTCTTCAGCGTCTTGGGGCTGGCTTCGATATCCTCACATAGGGAGTTGATCGACAGTGGCGAGGCCACGCGTCCGGGCAACAAGGCACCCAGCAGTTCGACCTGCGACAGCGACCGCACCATCTCCGTCTCGCGGATATCTTCGCGAAATACTCTTTCGAAGCGCTCCTTCTGCCATCGCCTCAGCACCCGCTCACTGGCGGCGAGAAGAGGTTCCGGAAAACCGCCGAACCTGAACAGTGCCTCCAGACTCTCCTTTTCCCCATCGACAAAGTCCAGCTCCGGCCTCTCCTCGGAAAAAGGGATCGTCCTGACATCGCAGAGTTCGCGCAGGGAGAAGGGATGCAGCCTGTAGTAGTGATAGCGCCCCAGAAGAGAATCCCCTCCACGGCGAAACAGATCCAACCGCGAACTTCCCGTGACTATGACTCGCTCATCGCGCTGACGGGTATCCCATACCCCTTTGACATGCGATTTCCACCGGGCGTGCTTGTGCAATTCGTCGAAAATGAGCAGATCCGTTTCCGGGGGCCATTGCTCGTCCAAAATGACGCGCCGATGAGAGCGGCTGTCCCAGTTTAGATAGACGGGATGGTCAAAATTCAGCCCCACCAGATGGGCCAGCGTCGTCTTGCCCACCTGCCTGGGGCCACCGATGAAGACCATCTTTCGATCCAGGTCTTCGCATACGAATGGTTGGAGATATCGGGACCTCTTCTCGGCCATACGGCACCATGCTTTCAACTTGATAACAATGGATCATACTCCAAAATTCTCAAGATAATAATGGAATATACTCCAAAATTCTCAAATCTCCACAGAAATGATCTACCGCTCTGGCCCACTGGATGCACCGCTTCGGGCTGGCGGAGTGGGTCTTGAGAAAGGGCGGCGGAGAGAGGCGCGAGACCGCCCATCCTCGCCGCTCTGCAATCTTCCAAGGGCAACCGCAGCGAGGCCGCCCGCCGTCTGGGTATCAGCCGCATGACCCTCTGCCGCAAGATCCGCCGCCTGGATCTGGACCGACCGCCCACATAGAAAGGCCCGTTTCCCCCCGGAGGGAAACGGGCCTCATCTGCCCTGCTTCGAAAATATTGGCTCACTTTAGCAGCAGCATCCGCCGCACCTGAACGAATTCCCCGGCTTCCAGCCGGTAGAAGAACACCCCGCTCCCCACTTCTTCTCCCGCTTCATTCCGTCCATCCCAGATCACCCGGTGCCCTCCCACGCGCAGCTTCTCGTCCACCAGCGTCCGCACCTTCTGTCCCAGCACGTTGAACAGTTCCAGCCGCACCATCTCCTGCTCCGGCAGCTCGAAGCGGATCGCCGTCTCGGGATTAAACGGATTCGGCGCGTTCGCGTGCAGCGCAAAGCGGGATGGTAGTCTCCGCACCTTTTCCGCTGTCCCGATTCGCACTTCCATGCGTCCACCGTTCAAACGGGCCTCCGCCAGCTCCGCCTCTCCCGCGAGTTCGTCCCCGTAGACGCGCACCAGCTCCCCGGGACCGCCCACGCCATCCACTCCTGCGAAAACGATCTCTATACCCCCTTCCCTCACATGCCACGCCGACAAAAAGCCGGCCATCTCCTCGGCCATCTCAGGCCTGCCCGCCATCCCCGCGATCCGCAGCTCCCCGGCGACGATCCCCTCTCTTTCGTCGGTCCACACCGACGTCCATCCGTTCTCCATCCGCAGAGTCAGCAGCCTCTCGTCCGCCACCGGCTTTGAAGCCCCCCCCGGCTGCGGGTGGTTGGCCGCCTGGTCCGCCTGCACCGGAAAGCGATCGATCAGCCCCACCCGCTTCTTCAAAACTAGCGAAGCATCCCACGGATCTATCGGCCCGAACGGCGCCTGGTCGTCCACGTTGGCCGCCAGCGAATCCAGACCGCTGAGGAACGGCGCCAGCCGATGCTTCAGCACCTGCGCCGCATCGAACGCCCGTAGCTGCCCATCCCCATCGGCGTCGCCGAACGGATTCACCACCTCGCTGTCATCCATCCGATCCGCCGTGCCTCCCACCGCCGTCAGCGCGTCCGCATAGGTGACGGTCAGCATATCCCCCTTCCGCACCAAAAGCGCGCTATCTCCCACCACACCCACCTGTGAAGAGGTGAAGAGCCGCCCGAAGAAGTGGCTGTCTCCGGCGGAGACCGCCTGCAGCAGGATCGACTCCACCTCGCCGGTCTGCCCGTTCTCCACAGCCACCGCCGTCGACCCGTCCAGATCGGCGTCGATCACCCGCACCAGCACCGTGTCCCCCGGCTGGGCCACCGCCGTCGTGCGAATTTGACCGTCGCTGCCGGTCAACACAAACGAGGCGCTGGCCGTGAGCGGCTGCGGCGTCCCCTCGTTGAAGAGAACATAGTCGGCGGTCAGGAGCGAAGAAGCCGGGCTGCGCCAGTCGGCTACGACGAAGCTGATCTCGAACAACTCTCCGGCGCCCAACAGCGTGTCGGCGACGGTACCCATCGTCACCCTGGCCGTATCGATCGGCGTGCCGATCCCCTGGGCCACCTCCATGTCGAGCGACCAGGACGGCGTGAGCAGAGAGTTCGTCCCATCCACGCCGACCGCCGTGAGCAGATCCCCGTCGTAGGAAAACCGCACCTCGGCGGAGACGATCCCCATACCGTCCGTCTCTCCCACCCGCACCGGAATCAGCATCGAGCTGGCGTAGATTCCGCTCGTATCGGGCACGATGACCGACAGAAAGTCTGCCCCGTCCGTATGCGCGGGACGCACAGCTCCGGAGATCAGGAGCAGCCCCATAATCACCCGGAGTAGGAAGGGTTTTCCATCCATAGATTTACACCTTGATATCCTCCTCGAATCTCAACCTCTAACGGCCTGCCCTGCTGTGCGTCGACGGTCGCTGCCGCACCTCACTTGAGAAGCAGCATGCGCCGCACCTGTACGAACCGAAGGTCCGCTGAACGTAAAGCGTCCGAGCGCCACGCATCCGCCTGCAATCGGTAGAAATAGACCCCGTTACCCACCGCCGATCCCGCTTCGTCGCGGCCATCCCAGACGACCCGCTGTCCCCCCGCCGACAGCCACCCGGAAGCCAGCGTCCGCACCCGCTGCCCCAGCACGTCAAACAGCTCCAGACGCACCTCCGCATCCACCGGCAGATCGAAGCGGATCGTCGTCTCCGGATTGAACGGATTCGGGAAGTTCTGGCTCAGGGCGAACCGTTCGGGTACCAGGCGCACTCGCAGGGATCGCGGGTTGGCCAGGTGGACCACCTCCTCGGTCGTCTGCACCGCGCCAGCGCGTAGCTCCAGCCAGGTCTCCGCCCGATCCGTCAGCCGCCGGAAGCGCAAAAATGCTACGCTCCCCTCGCCGCTGAACGGCGCCTCACTCGTGCGGTGCGCCAGCAGAACCACGGCATCATCGTCGGTCGGCACCCGAATCTGCAGCCCGCTGGACAGATCGCGACCGAAGTCGGCCTCCTCCTCCCCGTCCACCAGCTCCAGCACCGCCGGATCGTACCCCATCAGCAGACCCAGCCCCCGCCAGCCTTCGGCGCCGACAGCGCGCAGTTCCACCAGCAGTTCGTCCTTATCCAGATGTGAACGCACCACCAGCGGCAGCTCGCCCGTCACCCTGTCGACTACCGCCGGCCGGGATGTGGAGTAGACCGTGCCGAAGACGTCGGCAAACAGAAAAAAATCGTCGAAGTCGATCCGACCGTTGCCGCTCAGATCCTTGAGCGCATCGTATCCCACCTCCCCCTCGCCCGTGCCGAAGGCGTCGGCAAATAGGAAAAAATCGTCGAAGGTGACCGCCTTGTCGCCATTGAAGTCGCCCGGATCGGCCTTTTCAACTACCTCCGCCACAAAGAAAGAGGGGAAGCTCCACGGGCCGTCGAACAAACCGTCCGCAGCCCGAGCCCGCCAGAAGTAATCCTCCCCCGCCACCAGCTCCTTGGCGAAAGTCCAGCTCGTCGATCCACTCCCCTCGACCACACCCGAGCCGCTGGCGACGATATCGTCGAACAGCTCGCTGCTCGATACGTGGAAGGTGTAGGTCAACTCCCCGCCACTGCTGGAGGGCACTGCATTGGACACGGTCAGCGTCACCCCATCGCTCCACGTCTGGACACCGAGCGGACTGACCGAACCGGGCACGTTGCGAATGGAAGGCGTGCCCCCCTGCTCGATGGACGGATCGCTCTCGTTCCCATTCAAATCCACCGCCGCGACGTAGTAGGTGTACGGCGTCCCGAACACCAACCCCTGGTCCACGTAGAAGGTATCGGCCAGACCGGTGGCCACAGGCTCGAATCCCCCGGTGCGAATCTGCCGATAGAGCGTGTACCCGGCCAGATCCGCCGCCGCCGAGGACGACCAGGAGAGAATCGCCGTATCCAGACCGATACGGGCGCTAAATACCGACGGAGAGACCGGCGCCTCGGCATCCGGCTCGGTGAGGGTGGTGAATTCCGCCACTGTGCTCAGGACGGAGCGGTTGCCGGCCAGATCGATCGATTCCACCTGGAATCGGTACCCGGTATTCACCTCCAGATTGGTCAGCGTCACCCGGTGCTCGGTGGTCAGCTCGCCATCACCGGCGGACAGGTCCAATCCCTCGTCCGTACCATAGTGCACAAAGCTGCTGGCCGGCTCGTCCGTGGTCCAGCTGACAATCGCCGACGCGTCGCCGACCTGCTCCAGGCCCACGGCCTCCAATTGCGGAGGAGTCGCGTCGGCCGCCGCTGCCGTGGTGAAGGAAAGCTGCTCGCTGGTCACCGGACCGTTGCCGCTGGCGTCGGTGAAACTCAGCTGATACTCGTATGCGGTCGCCGCCGCCAGACCGGTCAGCACCGCCTGGTGTTCGCTGGCGAACTCCTCCTCGAAGAAGATCAGGTCCAGCTCACCTCCGGCGCCGTATACCAGCTGCGTGCTGGTCGGCTCGTCCGTGGTCCAGCGAATGATCGCCTGCCCGATATCTGCCGAGACCAGCTCCGCAGCGACCAGCTTTGGCGGGGTCAGATCCGCCTCCAATTCGGTGGTGAAACCGAGGATCTGGCTGACCGTCACCGCATTGCCGGCGAAGTCGACCGACCGCACCTGATAGGAGTAGGTGGTGCCCGCCTCCAGACCGGTGAGATAGACGCTGTGCTCCTGCACGTACTCGGCATCACTCACCATCTGCGCCAACTCCCCCGTGCCGAAATCGACCGCGCTGCTGGCCGGCTCGTCCGTCTTCCAGCAGATGATCGCCGTATCTGCCGTCCGCGACAGCAAGGAGGGGCCCTCGACGATCACCGGCGAGGCCAGATCTTCTTCTTCTTCAGTGGAAAATTCCAGAGCCCCGGCGAAATCGCCCGCTTCGGTCAGCGGCACCACCTTGGCGCGGCGACCCGAACCGATCTCCAGCACGTTGCCCGCCGCGTCCTGGCAGGTGAGCTTAAAGACGTACCGGGTCTTTTTCTTTAAATGGCCGATGCGGAGGTCGTGCCTCACCGATGCCTCGTTTTCGTACACCACCTCCTCGTCCGCCGTGCCCAGCGTCTGGGCGGTGCCGTAGGCCAGGCGCGCGATGCACGGCTCGTCCGTGGTGAAGCGAATCAGGGCGCTCCTGCCCGAGGCGATGATCAGCGGACCGCGGACGATGGCCGGCGGCTTGCTGTCTTTCTCCTTGCGCGTGCGGAACGTCAAATCGCGGCTCCACTTGGCGCTACCGGCCGGATCAGTCGTCGAGCGGTTGCCGGCCAGATCGGTGGAGCTGACCCGGTAGTGATACTCGGTGCCCGCATTCAGACCGCTCAGGGTCACCTCGTGGGCCCGGACCAGGGCGGCGTCTCCCGCCCGATTGCCGTAGCCGGTCGATTCGCCGTAGTCCACGAAACTGTCGGCCGGCTCATCGGTGCGCCAGACGATAGTCACCTGACCGGACTGCACGTCGCCGATCCCCGGGCCCTGGACGATCGCCGGCGGCTCTATATCCTGGCGGGCCAGGGTGCGAAAGGAAACATCGTTGCTGGTCACCGGGCCGTTGCCCGCCCGATCCCTGAAGGAAATCCGGAAGTGATACTCCTTGCCCGGCTCCAGACCCGTCAGGCTGACCCGGTGGTCCACCTCGAAATCCTCTAAGAAGATCGTCTCACCGTAATTCAGGTCGTTGCCGTACTCCACCGTGGCATCGGCGGGCTCGTTGGTCTTCCAGGCCACAAACGCCGAGCTATCGGTCAGCCCCACTACCTCCGGCCCCCGGGTGATGAACGGTTCCTGCACATCGGCCACCGACCGCGTCGTAAATCCCAAATCACCGCTCTCCACCACCTGCTCATCCGGATCGGTGGACACTACCCGGGCGTGATACGCAGTGGCCGCCTCCAGGCCGGAGACGATCACCTCGTGATCGACGCCCAGCTCAGTGCTCCCCATCCGCTCGCCGTAGTCGGCGGTCGCGCCGTAGTCGACAAAGCTGTCGGCCGGGCGATTCGTCCTCCAGCGGATGGTGACCCGATTCTCCCCCCGATTGACCACGATCGGCCCCTGTAAAATCTCCAGCGGCTTGATCGCAGCCAGAGTGCGACCGGCCTGTTCTTCGCTGAAAACCGGACCATTGCTGCTCTGGTCGGTGACACTCACTCGGAAGCGGTACTCCCGATCCTCGTCCAGATCGGTGAGCACGGCCGTGTGTATGCGCCCCTCCTCCTCGCTGCGGGCGGTGCTGCCGTATTCCCCATCCGGGCCATATTCGACAACCCCGGCACACGGCTCGTCCGTCTCCCAGCGGATCACCAGGCGGTCGAGAAAGCGGCCCAGCACATACGGCCTCAGCACGATGCGCGGCCAGCGGATGTCCGGCTTGCTGCGCGTGATGAACTCGAAGTCGCCGCTCACCGTCTGGTTGCCCGCCGCATCGACCGAAGTCACCTGGGCGTGATACAAGGTGCTCGACTCCAGATTGGTCAGCCGCACCAGATGAACCCGTCGCCGCCCCTCCTCCACCTGACTCAGGTCGTAGTCCGTGCCCAGGCCGTAGTCCACCCGCGAACTGGCCGCTTCGTCGGTCACCCACTTGATGGTGACGCTCTGATGAGTCCGGCCGATGGCCACCGGTCCAAATAGGATGACCGGTGGAGTCCCATCCGGCGCCGCCTTCGTCTTGAACGTCCCCAGCTTGAAAGCCGAGGCATTGCCGTCGCTGTCCACCGAGCGCACCCGAAAAAAATAGCGCGTGCTCGCGTCCAAACCCGACAGCGCCACCTGGTGGTCCTCCACCAGTTCATCGTCCTCCGCCCGCACCGGATCGGAGAAATCCTCCAGGGTGGCGTATTCGACGATGCTGGTGCTCACCTCGTTGGTCCGCCAGAGAATGGTGGCGCTCTGATCGGTCACCTCTTCGGCCGCCGGCCCTTTGGTGATAACCGGCGGTTTGTTGTCCGGATTCTTTTTAGTGTGGAACAACCCCCGCTTGAAACGCGAACTGTTTCCCGCCGCATCCGTCGACTGCACCCGGTAGAAGTAGCGGGTGTCCGCCTCCAGTCCCGTCAAATCGATCCGATGCTGACGGGTCAACTCGACCACCCGCACCGAGTCGGATTCGGGGAAACCTTCTATCGTCGTGTACTCCACGAAACCATCGGCGTCCTCGTTGGTGATCCACAGAATCGTCGCCCGGTCCTGCTTGACGTCCACCGCCTTCGGGCCGTTGATGATCTCGGGCGCCGTACTGTCCGGCTGCGCCTCGATGTACTCCTCCTTCTCCTCGGTGGCCGAGCCTTCGGGGCCGGCCACTGTCAGCGACACCGTATAAGTACCCGGTTCGGTGTACACGTGGACCGGATTAGCCTCGTCCGAACTCCCATTGTCACCGAAGTCCCAGGCATAGGTTTCGATCTCGCCGGAAGAATTCTCGAAAAAATGGACTTCCAGCGGCACCGACCCCCATCGCGGCCGGCCCACAAAATTGGCGCGCACCACCTGGGAGACCACCTGGAAAATGCCGCTGCCCAGAGTCGCCAGCGGCTCCCCGTTGTTGAACGAGGCGTCGATCACCTCCAGCGTGGTGGTGGTGCCGATGGCCGCCTCGCTGTTCACTTCGAACTCCAGAAAGAGCAGATCCCCATTCCGCGTGAATCCCTCCGAGGCGGCGAACACCGCCTGAAAGACGTGGAAATCGGCGGCCGAGGAGTCGATCTGATCCGCCTTGAGCCACCGTTGATTGCCGATCAGGGAGCCGCGGTCCACCACGTCTATCCCGGCCAGCACCACCGGGTCGAATTTCACCTTCACCTCGCCCGAGACGATCTCCCGCCCCTCCACGCCGCTGATCTCCACCGGAATCAGCACCCGATCGCCTGGACGCGCCGATGTCTCCTGAATCGTCACCAACACCGGATCCGCCCCCTGGGCAAAAGCACCGGTCAAACCCACGACCGCTATCGCCATCGCAAAGAAGAATTTTATCTGCATCGCCTTTTTAGTTCCTCCGCGGAATTGGAAAACAGTCGGGACAAAATAAAAAAACCCCACCTGTTCTGCGGGGTGGGGCCCTGACAGTCACTTATAATCTGTTTCTCTGTTTATAATATACACTATAAAGGTCCGGAAACAAGGCGCAAGTCGTCGCCTACTTCTCCAATTATTCCGCCGCGTCCGTAATCGCCCAGGTCAGCTCAAACGTTTTGAACGCATCCTCATAGCTGCTGCGGATCTCCGACCTGTCTCCGGTGCGTAGCGCCTCCACAAATGCCACATCCTCCTCCAGATACGAATCGTCGTCTGCAAAGCGGATCGTCTCGGTCTCTTCCGAATGCGGCCGACGCACCAGCAGTCGACAGTCCCCGTACGGATCGACCAGCACCAGCCGCAGCCCGTCCGCCCACACCTCCAGTTCCGACTCGTACTTCCCCCCGTGCAGCAGCGTGCCGTGCACCAGCGATCCGACCGCCCCGCTGGCGTATTTCCACACCGCCGTCGTCGCGCACGCATGCCGATTTGTCGGATCTACACCGTCGTCGAACCGTTCGCCATCCTCCTTCAACGGCACGTCCCCCAACCTCCCCAGCGGCTCGCTCCCGCGGATCGCCGTCGCCTTCACCGAATCCAGCTCCACGTCCCCCCCCAGGAATCGCGCCAGATCCACAAAATGCGTCGCCTGCTCCACGATCAAGCCGCCGGTCATGCGCACATCCCACCATTCCGGCTTGCGAATCCCGCTGTACGCGCAGTTGTACCGCCCCGAAAACGCCCGGGGAGCGCCGCCGCTCTCTGCCAGAATCCGCTTCATCTCCGCAACCGCCCGGCTGTATCTGAACATATAGCCGACGCTGACGGTCACGCCGCTCTCCGCAATCGCCTTCGCCACCGGCCGCACCCGCTCCGGACGAAACGCCGACAGCGGCTTCTCCACGAACATATCCACCCCGGCCGCAGCGCACCGGACCTCGATATCCAGGCCGTCTTCCTCCACCCCGTGCGCATTCGGCGGCACCCCGATCCACGCCGCATTCGGCTTTACCTTCTCGAGCATCTTCCGAAAATCACCGAAAACCTCCGCATCTCTGTACATCTCATGGCTGCGCTCGGCCAGCTTGCCCCGCGCCCTGTCCACGTCCGGATCGGCCACCCCGACCACCTCGATCCCCTCGATCTTCTCCAACCGACTGGCGTGATCCCAGGGCCCCTCTCCCCCGCCGAAATTCACCGCACCCCCGCCGATAAAAACTATCCGCAGTTTTCTCTCCATCGGCTGCTCTCCTCCTCTCGATGGTGCATACCACACTCCCGCCCGACTTCCGCCGCTACTCGAAAAACCCCAGATCCTCTCTGGCCACCCGCCGCGCCATCTCCTCGTCCACGTGCACACCCAGCCCCGGTTCGGTCGGCACCGCGATGTGGCCGTTCCGGATCAGCTCCCCCTCCACGGTCAATCCGTTCCACACCTCGCTGTCCAGATGATGGAACTCCAGCGCCAGAAAATTCGGCACCGCCGCGCACACGTGACAGGTCGCCATCGTCCCGATCGGGCCGCAGATGTTGTGCGGTGCCACCGGCGTATAGTACATATCCGCCAAATCTGCGATCCGCCTCCCCTCCAACAGTCCTCCCGCCTTGGCCAGGTCCGGCGAGACGATATCCGCCGCCTGCGACTGGATTAGCTCGCGAAAGCCGAACCGCGTATAGAAGTTCTCACCGGTGCAGATCGGCGTGCGCGTCGAGCGCTTCACCTCCGCCATCGCCTCCACGTTCTCCGGCGGAATCGGATCCTCCAGCCAGAGCAGGTTCAAATCCTCGAACGCGCGGGCGAGCTTGAGGATATCCACCGGTGCGTACCCCCAGTGCGCGTCAATCGCCAGATCGGTGTTCCTGTCGACCGCCTCGCGGATCGCCGTTACCACTTCCACGTAATAGGCGACATCGTCGTTGCTGATACACCGATTGTACGCATCGCGGCGCGACGGCAGCGGATCGATGTCGAACTTGATCGCGTCAAACCCCCGCGCCTCCACCTCCTTCGCCTTCGCCGCGTACGCCGCGGGCGCCTCCTCCTCCCCGGCGTGACAATCGTTGTACACTCGAATCTCATCGCGAAACTTCCCTCCCAGCAGCTGCCAGATCGGCACCCCAAGCGCCTGCCCGGTAATATCCCAGAGCGCCATCTCGATCCCGCTGATGGCACTCATCACCGCCCCCTGGTAAAAACCGGAGGCCGACATCGCCCGCATCATATCCCTGAATAGCTTGTCCACGTTGCGCGGATCCTGCCCGATCAGCGGCCGCTGCAGCCGTTCATCCACAACAATCTGATGAACGCCCGCCCCGTGATACGCCTCGCCGATGCCGACGATCCCCTCGTCCGTACTCACCTTCACCAGCACCCAGGGAAACGGACTGAGAAGGACGGAACCGATGTGGGTAATCTTCATCTCGCAATCTCCTTCTTACCGCTCAGTCAGTGCGAAAATCATCTTCAGACCACGAGAATGTACCCCGTACCGACGCCGATAACAAACTTCGAATCCCGCAAAAGATTTTTCATTAGGGTACGCACTGATGCTTTCGCATATTCCCTTCTCAGCTGCTCACCTGGATTAATAGACAAGAAACCATATGCCCGACCTCCGCATGCCCTGGGCCCCGCGCCTGCTGCTGACCAACCGCACCTTCCGCCTGCCCGTGCAAACCTCCGGAACCGAGCCGGATCCCGATCTCGGCCCCTTCCAAATCCTCGACCGCCGCTGGTCCGCGCCCGATTCCGCCTTCTTCTACTACCTCCAGGCCCCTAGCCAGAGCGGGGACTACGTTCTGCGCGCTGCGAAAGACGGTCGAAAAACGCAGCTGACCATCCAGGTGCGCACCCTCGACCAGCTGCGCCAGCCCTTCCGCTACAACGACGCCGACTGGCCGCGGCGCTGGCCCATAAACCAGCCGTGGCACTCCACCAAAACCGCGCAAACCCTGCAGGACCTGCCCATCCGTCAAAGAGGCGACGCCGAGACCCTGAACTGGTGGCTGGAACAGGACGACCGCACCGTCTGGCGCCAGCTCCCCCCGGCGGAATTTCCCCGAGCTCACTACGTCAACGTCCACCAGGGCTGTCCCAACTGCGGCACCGCCATCTTCGCCCACCACGGCTTCTACCCCTGGACGCGAAACTACCTGCCCGCCGACCTGCGCTCCGAGTGTCCATCCTGTGGAGCCGTCTATCCCGACAACGACCTGGCCGGCGGCGACTTCACCAGCGGCGATTTCGTCGACGACGGCTTCGGCTACTTCGACGACCAGGGACACGTCTTTCTCTTTGCCGCCTCCTACCACCGCGAGCAGATCGACCGCTTCAGCATCCCCATAGACCAGCTGACCAATCTGCTCCGACGGGATCACTTCGATCCGGAGACCGCCCGCCGCCTCGGTCTGCTGCTGCTGCGCTACGCCGTCGAGACGGTCTACCTGGCCGCCGCGCCGCAGTTCCGCCACGGCCCGTCGCAGGAGGAGGAGAAAGCCTGGGACTGGGGACAGCCCGACTGGGCCAGTGCCAACGACCCGATCGCCATCCTCTACCGCAAGGGGATACTCCGCTACAGCATCGACGTCCCCTCCGTCGGCGCTTCCCTGGCCCTCGCCTACGACACCATCTGGCCCTTTCTCCGAGAGGACCGAGAACTACCGGACCGCGCCCGGGCGATGGGTCTCCACCTCGAACGACCCGCCGACGTCGTCTCCCTGATCGAGGAGATGCTCGCCAGCCAGCTCCAGTGTTGCCTGGACGGCGGCGGCCTGAGCAACATGCCGCGCGTCAGCGAGGGGGTGCTGACCATGCTCCGCGGCCTGGACCGCCCCGACGCCGGAGACGTGCTCGACTGGCTCTACGATCGCGGCCCCGAAAAGCTGCGCGGCTTCACCGCCAACAACTTCTTCCCCGACGGCACCCCGCCCGAGGCGACCGGCGGCTACAACGACATCCACTCGCAGGGGTTGTTCGCCCTGGAATACCAGCTGCGCCGACTCCGACTCCGGCACCCGGAAGCCTATCCCGAATCCCGCTTCCCCTCCCTGCTCGACCGCTCCCGCGCCCGGCGCATCCTCCGCGCCCCGCACGAAGTAATCCTCCTCGGCCGCGTCCCCTTCCACTTCGGCGACGGCGGCTCCGCCGGCGTGCAGACGCCCCTTCAGGAGGATGCCAGGCTCACCCCGCTTCCCGTCGAAACCCTGCGTCTGGCCGAGGAATATCTGGACGACCCCGAGATCGCCGATCTGCGCCGGGAAGTCGAGGAGGAAACCTATCACCACATCGACAGCAGCCTGCTCGACGGCGCCGGCTTCGCCATCCTGCGCACCGGAGAAACACCCGAGCGCGCCGCCGCCGGCATCGTCTACGGCGACGCTCCGTATCACCGCCACATGGACCTGTTCGACGTCCAGCTCTACGCCTTCGGCCGTCCCTTCCTCAGCGACCTGGGCTACCCGCAGTCCTGGGCCAGCGTCCACTACTGGGAGGGACACTGGGCCACCCACAACTCCGTCTGGTCCGTCGTCCCCGAGCAATCCCCCCTCGAACTCCCCTTCGACACCCCGTACCCCTTTCTAAAACAGATCGCCGGCCGGGGTCGCCTGGTGCGCACCCTCTTCCTCGACCGACTGCAGGTCGTGGAAATCGAGGCCGAGCGCTGGGCCTGGGATATGGAGCAACAGCGCTGGCACCGACCCGGCGTCCACTTCCGCCGCCTGCTCGGCCTGGTGGAGACCGATGGTGAAGGAGTGGCCCTGATCGACCTGGCGCGCGTGACCGGCGGGGCCGAGCACTGGCGCGTCTGCCGCGGCCTGGAGGGAGACTTCATCCCCCACCAAATCGAACAAACCTCCCTGCCGGGCACGGTCGCCGGACCCGACATCGAGCGCGGCCAGCTCAACCGCCTCGCGCACCCCGACCATGCCGGACTCGCCTGTATGGACCAGGTCGCCCGCCTGCAGACCAGCGCCGCTTGGAGCGGCACCTGGCACAGCCACCACGACCCGTCCGCCCACCTCGACCTGCACCTGTTGCGCGCTCCGGCCAACGCCGAAACCCTGACCGCGCGCGCCACCGCCGTCATGGGTAGTCCCGACCAATCCCGCTACACCTACCGCGCCCTGCTGTGGCGCCATCGACCCACCGAGCCCGAGATGATCAGCTGCTTCGACCAGGTCTTTGAACCCCGCCTCGGCGAGGCGACCCTGGCCGCCGTCGAAGCGCTCCCAACAGAGGACGGATTGACGGCCAGCGGTATCCGTCTGCAAACCCGAACCGGTCGCGAGATCTCCCTCTACTGGAACCCGCAGTCCCCAACGGACGGACCTATCCGCTTCGCCGACGGCACCGAGCTGAGCGGCGGCCTCGTCGCCACCCTCGACGGCGAACTGGCCTCCACCGGGGCCGAAACCGTGCACCTCGCCGGCCGCAGCCACCGTTTTCCCAGCGCCCGCCAGACCGGCACCATCACCGCCCTCGATCGAGACGCCTGCACCGTCGAACTATCTGGCCTCTCCGACATCGCCGTCGGCGACCGGGTGTGCGTCCGATCTTCCGGCCGCAGCTACCGAATCACCGCTGTCTCGTCCCACCCCTCGGGCCGTCACCGCCTGACCCTCGACCTCTCCTCGGTCCTGGGGCGCGCCCGCATCGCCGCCCTCCGCGGCACCGAATGCGAGCTCGATTTCTTCCTGATCACCCGCACCGGCTACCTGCACGACACCCGCCTGGAGCGCGAACTCGACGGTTCATGGCAGCCGATCATCGCCGCCATGAACCCCGACATGGACCGCTCCGTCGTCCAGCTGGAAAATCCCCTCGAAGAGGCGCAAGAGGGAGACTGGGTGCGCGCCGTCGCCTACGTAGTGGGGGACCAACTCCTCTTCGAGCCGCTCTGTCGGGACGCGGTCTGAGGAGAATTTCTGCCGTCTAAAATTTCTGTTGCTAGTGTCCGGTTCTTTCGAGAACGTACCCACTGGAACCCGAAATCTGCCCCTGGCTGGACGCAGGAAGGAAGCGCCATGCTGCTCGACCTGATAAAAAAAGAGATCGCCGTAAACGTTCTCTCCCTCCGCTTCATCGTCATCTTCGTGCTCTTTTTCGGGCTCATCCTGGTCAGCACCTTCATCCTGACCAGCGACTACCAGCGCCGCCAGCAGGGCTACCAGTCCAGCCGCACCGCCCATCGCGACGCCCTCAACAAAATCGAGTCGCTGGAGGACAACAGAAAGCAGGTCGAAGAACTCATCTACAACCAGGGGGTGTACACCGAGCTGCAGCCGCAGCCCCTGTCGATCTTCGTGCGCGGCCTGGAGGACGACCTGCCGAGCCAGATCCACATCTCCAGAAACCTCTACACCTCCCGCTTTGGGGTGCGCAAGATAGACGAAGATTTCTATCAAAATCCCTTCTTTTCCCTCTTCACCACCCCCGACTACGGCTACATCGTCAACATCGTCGCCAGCCTGCTGGCCCTCCTTTTCGTCTTCGACGCCATCTGCGGCGAAAAAGAGCGCGGCACCCTCAAGATCAAACTGTCCAACGCGGTCCCCCGGGACCTGGTCATTCTCAGCAAGTGGATCGGCGGCTATCTCTGCCTGATCCTGCCGTTCCTCGTATCCCTGCTGGCCGGCATCACCTACGTCTACCTGACCGGCGCCGTGCGTCTGGGCGGCGAAAGCCTGGACCGATTGCTGTGGCTGGTCGCCATCTCCCTGCTCTACATCTCCGTCTTCTTCACCCTCGGCCTGCTCATCTCCACACTGACCCACAGATCCTCCACCGCGCTGATCGTCTCTCTCTTCGTCTGGATCTGCTCCATCCTGGTGATCCCCAACCTGGCTCCGGTCATCGGCCGGCTCGTCGCCCCGGTGCCCACTCTCCAGAAGATTCTCGCCGAGAAGGAGGCGGTCGACCGAGAGACCTCGCTGCGGCTGCAGCGGATCAGCCGCACCATGCTCGAATACGGCAACGAGGCCGAGCGCGCTCGGGAGCGGATTGAAAAAGAGGGCGAGACCCGCAAGAAAAAGCTGGACGCCTTTTTTCAGAGCGAGCTCAGACGCCAGATCGACATCAGCAAGACCCTTTCGCGCATCTCTCCCTCGGCCAGCTTCAGATACGCCGCCACCGAACTGGCCGAGACCGGGACCGGGCTCTTCTCCAGGTTCAACATCGGCTACAAGCGCTTTCAGGAAAGATTCGAAGAATACGCCGAAGATATCGACGACCGCCTGGACGACGACCAGCTCGGCAACGACTGGCTGCAGGTCGACGAGCTCCCCGGCCTGGAGATGTCGCCCAGCCGCATCGAAGATGTCATCGATTCCATGATCACCGTCGATCTCCTGCTGATGGTAATCTTCAACGTGATCTTCTTTATGGCGGCCTACGTCTTCTTTCTGCGCTACGACGTGACCTGAATAGAAACACCCATAACGCCGTACCATCATCCGGCGATCCATTCGCCGTGGAGGCATTCATGCTCTCTCTGCTCATCCGCAAGGAACTCCTCGACCACCTGCTCAGCCTGCGCTTTGCCATGGCCTGCATCATCTGCCCGGCGGTCGTGCTCTCCGGCGGCGTCGTCCTGACCCGGGACTACAAGGAGGCCCTGCTCGACTACAACAGCAACATCGTCATGCATCGCAACCAGCTCGAAGAGTACGACAACCCCTTCAGCCTGGTCGACGACGGGAATAAGGTCGACAAGCCGCTCAATCCGATGAAGGTCTTCTTCAGAGGGGTGGACGAAGAGCACACCGCCACCGTGCGCATCAGCGCCATCGCCGAGCCGGAGTTCCAGAGCCACTACGAAAAAAACCCGGTCGCCATGCTCTTCCCGATTATGGACCTGGCCTTCGTCGCCGGCGTCATCATGAGCCTGCTGGCCATCGCCTTCAGCTACGATGCCATAGCCGGCGAAAAGGAGATGGGCACCCTCAAGGTGACCCTGTCCTACAGCGTCCCCAGGGATATGATCCTGCTGGGGAAGTGGATCGGCGGCTACCTCAGCCTCATCATACCGTTCATCCTCTCCATCCTGCTCGGATTGGTGGTCCTGCTGCTCTTCCCCGAAATCGATCTCAGAGGCGAGGACTGGAGCTCGCTCCTGCTCGCCCTGGTCGGCGTGCTGATCTACCTCTCCACCATCTACACGCTAGGTCTCTTCGTCTCCAGTCGCACCGAGCAGGCCTCCACCTCCATCATGGTCCTGCTGCTGATCTGGGTCGTCATGGTCCTGGTCCTTCCCAACCTCTCGCCCCACATCGCCAATCTGGGTAGCCCCGTTCCATCGATGCACAGCGTCGAAACGGAAAAGGCCAAGATCCAGGGGGAAGAGGAGCGCAAATTTATGGACGACTGGAGGGCCTGGATCCAGCCCGCTCAGGAGAACAATACACCCATGTCCGAGATGGTCGCCAAGTTCCAGGACATGCAGACCGAAATGCGCGTGCGCATCGCCACCGAACGCACCAAGATCAATGATCAGTTCCGCAAGGAGATGGGAGCCCAGATCAGGCTCACTCGCCTGCTGGCCAAGCTCTCGCCGACCTCCCTCTTCACCATCGCCGTCTGCGATCTCTCCGGCACTGGTGTGCAGGAGCAGGAGCACTTCAGAGATCTGCTCAAGCGCTATTCCAGCCAGTGGGTGACCTACGCCTACGACAAATTCGATCCCGCCATCTTTCAGGGAGAGGCCGAGCTGGATGCCAGCGACCACCCGGTCTTCGACTACGCGCCGCTGACCTTCAACGACCGCATCGGCGAAACCTTTATCGACATCCTCATCCTGATCGGCTGGAACCTGGTCTTTTTCATGGGGGCGTATCTCTCCTTCATGCGCTACGACGTGAAATGATGCCTCACGCAAACGCAACACACGGAATGAGTCCCATGCATGCGATTCGTCTGTCCCTCCTTCTGTCGACCTTCCTCACCCTACTCGCCTGCGGAGATCCGGTCGAGAAAGAGATCGACCGCCTGATCAAAGGGGATGGCAAAGAGGCCGAAACCGCCCGGATGCGGCTCGCTCTGGCCAAGAGCTCGGCCATCGAGCCGCTCATCGCCGCCTTCCAGGACCGCAGCCATCCCTCAGATGCCCGCGTCAAGATGGCCGAAGCCCTCTTCCAGCTCTACATCCGCGAAAAGGACGAGCGGATTCTCGAAACCCTCACCGCCGGCATGGAAGATCAAGATAGAGCCGTGCGCCTGCGAGTGGTGGCCAAACTCGGCGATCTGGGAGAGCGCAAAACCATCGGCCTGCTGATCGAGCGCCTCGGTCTCGAAGCCGACCCGGATGTGCGCCTGGAGATCCTGATCGCACTCGAGATCATGGGCATGAAAAGCCAGATGACGTCCTCCGACACCCAGGTGGGCACCGACAAACTGAGCGATTCGGAGCGGCAGCAGTTTACCGAGCTGTTGCTGGCGATGGCCCGTGATCCCCTACCCGAATCGCTGCATCTGAAAGTCCTCGAATGGCTGGAGATCGTCGCCGAGGAGGACAGTCAGGAGGCGCGCAACCTGGAGCTGAAGGCGGATCTGGAAGGAGCCGAAAAAGCGCTGCTGGCCGCCAGGGCGCTGGTGCCCGACAGCAAAAACATCAACCACAAACTGGGCCGCTTCTACTACGACAACGGGCAGCGAGAAAAGGGGTTGTCCATCCTCTCCGAATACGGCATGCTGCTCCGCCCCGCCCGCCTGGCACAGCCCCCCGCCATCGACGGCGTGCTGGAAGAACCGGTATGGGAGGACGTGGAGCCACTGGTCAGCTTCTATCAATGCATTTTCAAGATGCGCGCCTATCCGATCCAGGGGCGGAGCGAGGCCTACGTCGGTTATCGCGGCAACGTGCTCTACATCGGCATCAAAGGATACGAATCGACCACCAATAACCTCGCCGCCCTGGTCACCGAGCGCGACCAGCGGGTCCACGAAGATGACTGCGTCGAGCTCTTTCTCGACCTCGACCACGACTACACCACCTACTACCAGATCGTCGTCAACAGCCTGGGCACGATCGCCGATAACCAGTGGGACAGCTCCGTGCAAATGAGCAACGGCAATTCCGAGTGGAACGGCGAGTACGAAATCGCCACCAAAGTGGAAGAGACCTTCTGGACCGCCGAGATCGCCATCCCCATCGCCCAGTTCGAGCGCCGCATCGAGCCGGGTCAGATATGGGGCTTCAACCTGGCCCGCATCCGCATCGCCAACGCCGCCGAATACGGCCAATGGGTGCCGACCTACGGTCGGGCGTTGCGCCCCGATCGCTTTGGGTTCATACTATTTGACTGACGAGAAACCGAATATTGAAATGCTTCCGAGACCGGCGAGGACAACATGACCCAGCAGACCGCTTCCACAGCCATCGACATCGGCTCCCGCCTGGAGCTGTTCATCGACCAGCAGATCGTCGAAACCCTCACCCAAACCGCCTTCCGGCTGCACGCACCCCAGCCACAGCCACCCCCCGCTAACCCGGTCACCGGCGCCTACATGAGCGTCCTCAAAGACGGCGACCTCTACCGCGCCTACGGCCGCCGCTACGACCCGACCTACACCGACGAGCGTTCCGACGGCAACAAAGGGGAAATCACCTGGTACGCCGAAAGCCGCGACGGACGCGAGTGGACCTTCCCCTCGCTGGGACTGTATGAGATCGACGGCTCCTCCGACAACAGTGCTATCCTCGCCGACCGGGCGCCGTTCTGCCACAACTTCGCCCCGTTCATCGACGACCGTCCGGGCATCGAGTCGGCTGCCCGCTTCAAAGCCCTGGCCGGCACCCATCCGGGTGGACTCCACCCCTTCTACTCCGCCGACGGCATCCACTGGGAGCAGGTGGGAGACGTTCCCGTCATCTCCCACGAGGACTTCGCCTTCGACTCCCAGAACGTCTCCTTCTGGTCCTCGGTGGAACAGTGTTACGTCTGCTACTTCCGCTCCTGGGTGACCTCACACGGCCGCCTGCGCACCATCAGCCGGACCACCTCCGCCGACTACCTCCATTGGAGCGAACCGACGCCGATGGATCCGAATCTGCCGGGGGAGCATCTCTACGTCAGCGGTACCCATCCCTACTTCCGGGCACCGCATATCTACATCGCCCTGCCCACCCGCTTCCACCCCGACCGGGGGGACTCGACCGACATCCTGTTCATGGTCACGCGCGCCGGATCGACCGAGTACCAGCGCCTGTTCACCGAGGCGTTCATCCGCCCCGGACTCGACCCTCAGCGCTGGGGCAACCGGGCCAACTACGCGGCGTTTGGCGTCGTCCCCACCGGTGCCGGCGAGATCTCCATCTACCACAACCACAGCGGCCAGCGCTACACCCTGCGCACCGACGGCTTCATATCGGTCAACGCCGGTTTTGCTGGAGGAGAGTTCGTCACCAAACCTCTGCTGTTCACCGGGATAGAGCTCCTCCTCAACTACTCCACCTCCGCCTCCGGCAGCCTCCAGGTCGAAATCCAGGAAGCCGACGGCACACCCATCCCGGGCTTCGGCCTGGACGACTGCGCGCCAATCGTCGGCGACGAAATAGAGCGCGCCGTCCGCTGGTCCGGAGAAACCGACCTCGCCCAGCTCGCCGGCAAGCCGGTGCGCCTGCGCTTTGCCATGCGGGAGTGCGACCTGTTCTCCATCCGGTTTCGCTGAGCGACCGGTCGCGTTGCCGGACCGATCCGCTCGAGAGGAGACCGCCATGTTCCCTTCACCGCGCGATCTGAAGATCGACTCAGCAGAGATGCCTCCCGAACCAGCGTCAGCGCATTCCCCGCTACGCGCGCTGCTCATCCCCCTCCTCATGGCCTGGACGAGTGCCGGCCACGCCGTCGACGAAATCTCCGTGGAACTCCCCGGCGGCGCGACCATGGAGTTCGTCCGCATCCAGCCGGGCACCTTCCTGCGCGGCTCACCCGAAACCGAGATCGGCCGCTTCGACATCGAGGGCCCGCAGCACCAGGTGATCATCAGCCAGGGGTTCTACTTCGGCAAATACGAGCTCACCCAGGCCCAGTGGGAGTCGGTGATGGAGACCCGCCCCTGGACCGGTGAGCAGTACGTGCTCGATCGACCCGAGCATCCGGCCGTGTACATCTCCTGGTTCGACGTGCTGGAGTTCATCGAGCGCCTGAACCAGTTCGAGCAACGGACCATCTACCGGCTGCCGACCGAGGCGGAGTGGGAGTACGCCGCGCGCGCCGGGACGACCGGTCTGTGGTCGTTTGGGGACGACATCGAGCAGTTGACTGACTACGCCTGGTACGGGCCCAACGCCTGGAGCATCGGCGAGCGCTACGGCCACCCGGTCGGCACGCTGCTGCCCAATCCATGGGGGCTGCACGACGTTCACGGCAACGTCTGGGAGTGGACTCGGGACTGGCTGGGGCCCTATTCGGCAGAGCCGCAGATCGACCCAGCCGGCCCGGAAACCGGCCGGAGCCGGGTGGTCAAAGGGGGCTACTTCGACGTCTTCGTGCGTGCCACCCGCTCCGCCGCCCGTGGCTCGGGCAACCCCGTCGGACGGGACTACTCCGTGGGAGCGCGCCTCGTCAGAGAGACCTCCGGGGACACCGCCGTTGACCCGCAGAGCTGGGGACACCTAAAAAAAAGCGCTCGTTGAACAGTAAAGAGGCCACCCCTATCTTTTCCCGAAGTTCCCGTCGGAACTCACCCTGGGCATCGAAGAACATCGACAAAAGCATGCTGGACGCATCGGCGGGAATTGGTTATCGTGGGTAGAACGAAAGCAGTGGAATCTCCCGCGCAAAGAAACCGAGATTCTCAGAATCATTGGGAAAAGCAGGAAGTGAAAATGGACAAATCGACGACCCAATGCTATAAAGAGAGCCTGGAGGCTCTCCGCGATGCCCGGGCGAACGAGGCGGATGATGACCTGGTGTATCGGATGTTGGATGCGATAGAACTGATCGTCATGCGGTTGGCCAACGATGCGGATAAAGTAGACGAGTTACTCCGGGAATTCCCTCATCTGAAGGAACGGTTCATCAAAAAATAAAAGCGGTGATAAAACTACTGATTCTCACGGCGCCATAACCCGAGAGGAAAGAGATGAGAGCCTTCTTCGTTCTATGTATCCTGATCACAGCAGTCGGCTGCGCGGGGAAGATCGATTCAAAAGATCAGGAGCTGCTGCTGGAGAAGATCGGGAGTGCGCTTTCCCTCCATGAAGAGAAAACCGAGCAGTGGGATGCGGTCGGAAATCGCGAAAAAGGCGCCCTTTACTTCGGCAAATACCATGGAAACGAATTCAGGGAAGAGCTGTCCGACCTCTATTTCGATATGGATGCACTCCACTCCAAGCTGGAGTTCGAGGCCTACAAAAGCTCTCTGGCGGATATCAAGAAAGACATAACGCAAATGGTCACGGACAAAGCCGCGAAATGGAAGCTGGAAACGGCGGCAGACCGCGGTTTGAAGGCGCTAGAAAAAGAAAAGCTGGTGTCGGATCTCGGTGAAAATTTGGGGAAGATCTACAAAGAGACACTCGAGGAACTGCGCGCAAAGATAGAGGAGCTCTAGTTCTCGAATAGATAGCTGAGATCAACTCGATCAATTTAAGAAAGAGGCGGCGCTTCTCTCAACTGGCGCCGCCTCTTTCTTTTTATTCTACCCCTATTTTCCTACCCCTACCCAATCCCCGCCCCTCTTCAGGCCGCCTCGGCAACCACCCGCTGGGCGATGTCGGTCCAGCGTTCCGCCCGGTCCGCAGTATCCGCCGTCAGCTCGGCTTTCATGGTCAGAGACACACAACACCCTGCGGCGATTCCCAGGGTCTCACGCAACTCTTTTTCGGCGGTTTCGTAGTCGGGCTCGGGCAGCTCCAGCACACCGGGATGGGGCTTGTACGCATAGACGTGCCTGTCGGCCAGCCTCTCGGCAGCCTCCTCCCGGTTGCCCCAGGGGAGGACCGACACCGAGCACAGACGCGGGATATGCTCAAAAAGTAAATCGAACTTGCCGTCCTGTGGCTCGCAGCACCCGTAGTCGACCGACCCAAAGCGATTCATGAGGGGGAGCTGGTATTGCAGGACAAACTCGTAGAAGAGATCCGGACCGACCCCAACGCTCTCCTGCGATTCCCCGAAACAGACCATGTCCTGCATACGCACATGTCCGTCGAAATCCCGAGAGGGAAGCTCATCTGTGCAGGCCACGCCCCCGGTGCCCCGAATGTGATCGGGACTGTTGTTCAGGGAGAGCACCCCCTCTCTTTCGTATATCTCCCATTCCCGAAGCGTCTCGTCGCGGAGGAAAGCCATCATCTGGTGCAACAGATCCGGGTTGTCGTACATGTCGATCAAAAACTGGTCGTACCCGCGCAGATGGATCAGCTTCCGCGACAGCATGTTGCGGCACAGCGCCTCCCCCTGTTTGCGGACCTGCAGGATATCGCCCAGAATCCCTTCGGCCGTCTCGACACGGCGGTCGGTAGCCTCGTGGTCCACGGCAATGTGCCGCGGGCGCAGTTTCTCAAAGTCCTCCGGGCTCTTGATCGGCGGATTCACCTTGTACGCCCCGAAACCGTCGATCTCGCCATAGATCCGCTCCTCCGTCACCCCATAGTCGCTCACATCGACGGCGTATCTGATGTCGAGAAAATCCGTGCAGGGGTAGTCGTCGCGGATGTGCTCATGGCGGTACAGTTTCCACCTCAGAGCCCACTCCCACTGGCGGCACATCGGCTCTTTACATTGGAGATCGGCTTCGGGCACCAGGCAAGTTGTCTGCGCCAGCACCATGGCGCGCTCGGGCTTGCGCTGGTTGAGCGCCCTCCAGAGCCGTGCGCGCTCGGCCTGAATGGGCAAAGCGGCGACCTCGGCTACGCCCTTGGCCAGTTCGCGCAGAATGCGTCGGTCTTCATTACCAATCTGCCCACGATGGCAGGCAGAGGTACTGTGAAGCGGATCTTCTCTCATTGTCAGCGGATCCAACATGAATTTCCTCCTCGCGTATTGAAGAAGGCCCGGCCGGTCGCCGTGTCTTTCTCCGATAGCCTGTTTTGGCCTGCTTGCTGAGAATGAATTATCGCCAGCAATATACGCCGGATAAAAACGCCGTGCAAAAATCTGTCTCAATCCCCTCGGCAACGGCAAGCCTCCTGATCCCCGGGGAAGAATGGGCATTACATGGACACCAGGGACTAGGTGAAGACTAGTGCACTGTAAACAAAGTTTCCAGTCTTGGGGAATCGCGTAACTATATTAATCTACTGGAAGATCCAGATCGCAATTTTGTCAACGTTTTTTGTTGACAAAACACTAGAGCAGGCGGTACGGCGGATAGATCCGGTGCGACTGCAACGCAGGACTGCTCGAGGGATTAAAAAAGAGAGCGAATAAAGATAGGCTTACAGCAGGGGAGGCGATGAATCAGGCTCTCGAACTCTATTTGAACTGGAGGAAGTGAAGGTGAACCGTTCACGACGCCATCAGCTTCTGGAGTTCCTCTACCGGGATGTCGAAGTTGGAAAAAACCTTCTGCACGTCGTCCAGGTCCTCCATGGCTTCGAGCAGGCGTAAAATCTGTTCGGCTTCACTACTCTGCACCTCAAGCATGTTCTTGGGAATCCACGCTAAAGAGGCTTGGGAGCAGGTGATACCGCTGCTATCCAGCGCCTGTTTTACCGCTTCGAAATCCGAGATCTGGGCCACTATCTCGTGCACTTCGTCACCGTCATGGATATCCTCGGCACCAGCGTCCATCACCGCCAACATCAAATCCTCTTCATCGATTGTGGACTTTTCTACTTCAATGACGCCTTTTTGCTCGAACATCCAGGCAACGGCTCCCTTTTCAGCCAGATTGCCGTTGTATTTGGTGAAGATATGACGCACCTCGGAGACCGTGCGATTTCTGTTGTCCGTTAGAGTTTCAACAATGACAGCCACCCCGGCTGGGCCATACCCTTCAAACAAGCCTTCTTCGTATATCACGCCCGGTTCGGCACCACTTCCCCGGCGCACAGCCCGTTCTATCGTCGTCGAAGGCATGTTGGCAGCTTTGGCGTTCTGAACAGCAGAGCGCAGATTGGGGTTATTCGTCTCATCATCGCCGTTTCGCGCAGCAACCGTGATCTCCTTGATCAACTTGGTGAATATCTTGCTACGCTTGGCATCGGTGGCCCCTTTTTTGCGTTTTATCGTGCTCCATTTGGAGTGACCTGACATCGGACTGACCTCCTTTTTTCTTGGTTTTTCAATCACAGGACAGTCTATTGTGAAACATGAGCCAAAGCAATATAAGAACGACTAGTCAAGTACCCCAGGGTTATATTGAATACTCGATAAGCGTATCTTTAGGAGTGAAAGGGATGGATACAACTATGACATCATCAAGAGCTTTCGCTTTTATGGCAAGGGCCACCCGGGGGCTGGAATGGGTAGTTGCCGCAGAGCTTAAGGGTAAATTGAAAGCCAGTATCATTTCTATTTCCCACCGAGAAGTGCATTTCAGCTTACCGGTCATGGATCTGCGCCTCATGGAGCTTCGTACCGTCGATGATGTATTTCTCACCTGTGGAACGATAGAGGGTATTGACCACACCCGCGCAAGTCTTCAGCGACTAATAGAGGGAATGCAACAGTTAGATTTAGCTTCAACACTCCACGATCTCATGCGTATTCGATCTGTTCAGTATACAAACCGTTTTGATATAGTAGGTAGTTTTCTCGGCAGAAGGAATTACAACCGATACGAGATAGAAGAAGCGGCCGGTCACACCATTTCTACGAAATTTACAGCGATTCAACAGCCATCCTCTCAAAGAGCGGGAGCAGATATATCTTGGCGTTTACATTTGCGAAACACTGATGCCTATGTAGGTCTGCGTCTCCTGCCAGCACCCCTGCATAGGAGAAGATATAGGTCAAGCTCCTATAAAGGCTCATTACATCCACCTGTCGCAGCCGCGATGGCTCTGATCTCAGGTCTTCGTCCCAATTCGGTTTTTCTCGATCCTTTCTGTGGGAGTGGAACCATTGGCATTGAAGCTTCCTATTTAGAAAACCAGCTTTTGACAATAGTGTGCGATATCAACCCTTTGGCTGTGTTACAGACTCATATTACAGCTAGTCAGGCTAATATTCCGCTTCATCCATGGATAGCTGATGCCGGTCAGTTACCTTTTAACTATCGAGTTATCGATAGAATTTCTTGTAATATGCCGTGGGGAAGAACGGTGCCACCTATGGGAGTTTTGCGAGTAGACCCGCAATCCTTTTGGCGGGAAACCAGAAGAGTCTTACACTCAGAAAGCCGGATAGTTATTCTGTCAGAAAATCACGAATTAGGGAATAGTTGGCAGGAAACCCTCGGCTTTTGTTTGGTTTTGCAATGTAGAATATGCATTCGTGGTCGTTGGTCAACTCTATCGGTTTTTACATTGGACTCCCATAGTAATCTATCACCTATAGACGAATGGGGTTTATGGGGAACCGAGCTTCTTGATGAGTGGGAAACCCGTCCTCATGAGGAATTTTAATACTTCGCAACGCCGGGTACGTCATTCACGTCGCCAGTATCTCCGGCATCGAATTTGATAGCTCGTAGTTGTTTGATACGCTCCGGAAATGACCTTGCCATGGAAACCGGCTCGTATTGCAGCCAACGCTACTCCGAGTACACGGCCTCCCGCAGACCCTTGAAATAGCCCACGGCAAACAGCTTGGCAACGCGTAAGTCGTCCGTGTACGTGCTGTCACCCATCGTGGGGTAGTGATCCGGCCGAGCTACGCCTTCGTAGCCGACATCGCGGTACGCGCGTATGCACTCGGCAAGGTCTGTCTGTCCGTCGTCGTGGAAGGCTTCGGCAAAGTTTTCCGGAGTTCCGCGCACATCCCGGAAGTGGACGAAGTGCACCCGCTCCTGCTTGCCAAAATCACGGATCACCGCCGGAAGGTCGTCTGTCATCAGGGCGAAGTTGCCCTGGCAGATGGCAATACCGTTGGTGGGGCTGGGTACCAGGTCGATCATCCTCTGGTAGTTCTCGACGCTGCTTATGATCCGGGCCACGCCGCGGACGGGAGACACCGGAGGATCATCCGGATGCATGGCCATCTTGACATTGGCCTTCTCCGCCACCGGCACCACGCGCTCCAGGAAATACTTCAGGTTGCTCCACTGGCTCTCCTCGTCTATGACCCCGTGCTCCGTCAGCGGCTGATCCTGCATCTGACTGTGGTTATAGCCGCTGACGTGGGCTCCACCGCGCGTGGGTATATCTCTGGCTGTACGTATCACGCCCAGGATCGGCATCCACATGCTGCACCACACGGGAATACCCGCCGAGCCCATGTTGCGCAGCAACGCACAGACAACTTCGATCTCTTCGTCGCGGCCGGGCAACCCAAGCTTGATCTTCTCCATGGGCGGACGGGCCTCTATCACGGACATGGTCAGCCCCAGTGCCTCGAACGCTTCTCTCTCCCGGGCCAGGGAGGAGTGGCTCCACGGCTGCTCCTCTTCGCTGGCATTGGGGATGGGAGCCATGCTGCCGTAGCTGACAACGTGGTCGACACCGCACTGCTGCATCATGGTCAGCGACAGGCTGGGTTCCGCAGCCATCACGGTCGCAAGCTTTATCATGGTGGGTCTCCAATGAAGTAATTCCGTCAAGGGTGTATGATACGTTTGAGCACGGGCGAACCAGCCTGCCGTTCGCGCTCCTTTCCACCGTTATCAATAGCCCGTGGCGCAGGCATGGTCAAGCCGCTCTAGACGATTCGGGTTCTGGGCGGCCAGTGGTTGCGGGTTGTCCACCCGGCGGCTCGACGAATACGGATACGCTTTCGAGCAAGACGAGGAGTCGGGCGAAGGCAGTCTGCAGGGAGGCGAATTTCGGCCGTGCGGTTACTTCCTGGTACTCGGCGAAGATCTCCTGCGACAGAACACAGCGATGCTGGGCGGCCACCTCGCGGATGACCGCCCGGCACGTACCATCGGTGAGTCCCGCCGATATGAGCACGTTGCAATCCAGGACGACGAGCACAGACTGGCCGACCTAATGGCTCTTGCTCTGCCGCTGGCCCTGGATCTCTTCCTCGGCCACGGCCAGCACTTCATCCTCTGTGCTCACCACCAGAGCCGGATCGCGCTCTGCATCCCCCTGTGCAAAAACCTCGTCCAGTTCATCCTGCAGCCGCTTGCGAGTGACCTCGATCGGTTGCACGCGTAGTTCTCCGCCCACGTCCACCATCTCAACCACGTCGCCCACTTCCAGGCCGTATCGCTCGCGGAACCCCTTGGGCAAGGTGACCTGAAAGCCGCGGGTGATTTTGCGAATATCTGTTTTTTGATTTTGCACTTGGTCCTCCTTGGAATCCGATAATCCTAATTTAGTAATTTAGTAATCCAATGCCAACTGGGGGTGACGGGCCTTTTCGGAGCCCTGTCGTTGCTTCCCTGCATTTTCCTGAAAGACCTCGTGGCTACCGGGGGCAGTAGAGACCTTTTCTCCTGCACATCCCCCTGATCGCCAGCCACTACAGTTGCATAGCCCGGACGCCCTTCCTTAGCGGTGACTCCGCTCTCGATCATTTGATTGATATAGGCGATGCAACAGAAACTGGGCATGTGCCGCGTAGCGTCGAAGATAGTGCATCGAATGGGGGTAAATTCATACATTCACTCAAAGATACGACATCGTTCCCATTGCAAAAGCAAAAAGAGATTAGGCGATTTAAAACCACCTAATCTCTTTTTTAACAACATATTACAAATTGGCGGGAACGTGTGGGAATTGAACCCACCCAGCGACGCTCTCGCGCCGCCGCAACGGATTTGAAGTCCGCGGGGGCCACCAGGCACCCATCCGCTCCCGCACTATATACCTGTTGATCTCAGCTCAAGTTTTTCACTTTGTTTCCTCCGCCGCCTTCGCCAACCTCTTCCGCTCGGCTAGCTCCGCCTCCGAGGGCAGTCTGCGGGCGGGCATCTCCGGATAAACCAGCGGAAAGTCCCAGCGCATGCGCCGCACCGGCACCTCGCCCAGCCCCTCGATTTCCAGCTGCACAAACTCGGTCTTGGCACCGACGATCGGCGTCTTACCATCCGCTCTGCGGTTGGGGAAAAACAGGCGGTAAACCGTCTCCCCATCCAGCACCTCCTGCTCGGGACGGTCGCTCTCGTAGAGATAGGGACCGACCAGGCCGCTCGGCTCGTACCGGTTGCCCTCATCGTCCACCAGAAAGGTATGCTTGCCGATATCGGCCACGCGCGGAGCCAGATCCGACTCCTCGTTGTTCAGATAGATGATAAACACCAGTCGGCTGTACAGGGTGCGCCCCCAGCGCTCGTCGTAGGTGCTGCGCAGCACCGGATACTTGCGATCGTATATCAGGTCGGCCAGCTGGCGCACGTACTGGGCTCGCCAGTTGTTGAACACCTGCTTTTGCAGCGGATTCCCGGGATCGAAGCTCGGATTGACGTAGACCAGATACTGGAAGTAGAGATTGTTGATATCCGTGCCGTCTTCGATTGGGTATACCCCGTCCACGTAGCTATAGATCAACTGCTTGAGTCGGTATTCGAGCTGCTCCTGGCCCAACCCCTCCCTCTCGGCCGTGGCATAGGCGCTGGCAATCTCATAGGCGAACGTGCGCAGCTCCGCCTGCACGAAAATCCCGTCCGTGCCCCTGTGGCTGCGGTTTACCGCGCGCCAGGCCGCATCCTCGGCTATCTCGAACGGACCGGGCGGCGACGGGTCCGGACCGCAACCGAAAGTCAGTGCGCAGAACAGCAGAGAGAGCATCCCTCCGAACGACATGAGCATCCTCCGTCGCGACGAGAGTCCACCGCGAGCATTGTGGGGGTCGCAATCCCCCCGCGAGTGAAAAGCCGGCTAAGCCGTTCCGCCTCTTTGCCGGACAGTTTGCATTCGGGATGGGAAGATACAAAAAAAAGAGCATCCGACAAATATAGATCCGTCAGATGCCCGATCGGCTAGCGATTTGGGAGAGGGGTGGATAGAGCCCCCTGTAGCTGGACTCAGCCCTGTTTCTCGGAACGCCCCAAAAGCGCCTCCATAATCCCCACGCAAAAGCGCCAGCTGCGAAGTTAAGCCGTAGAAGTTTACCGTGAACAAAGCCGTGGTTTTTACACGGCGACAAGTCGCCGTGTAAAAACCCAAGCGCATTCCCTCTGCACAGCGTGCAGAGGGAATGCGCCTATTCCTTAACGACCCAGAGCTTGATCGTGGTGGCCACCTCGGCGTGCAGCCGCAGCTCGATATTGTACACTCCCAGGGCGCGAATCGGCTCATCCAGCTGGACGACGCGGCGATCGACTTCGTACCCCTTTTCCTTGAGCAGGTCCAGGATATTCTGGACGGTCACCGAACCGAACAGGCGATCCTCCTCACCGACCCGCACCTGCACGGTGAGCGAATCCTTCTCCAGCTCCTTGGCCAGCGTCTCGGCGGCGCGGCGCTCCCGCTCAGCGGCCGCCTCATGCTGTTTGCGCCGGGACTCGAACTGGGCCACGTTGGCGTCGGTGGCCAGTAGCCCCATGCTCTGGGGAATGAGATAGTTCTGTGCAAATCCCGGAGCCACCTCTACCACTTCACCGGCCTGTCCCAGCCGGTCCACATCTTTCAGCAGTATGACCTTCACAGTACCTGTCCTCCGCTATAGATCCTGATAATGAGTCTTCGATGTGCCCTGTTATTGTGCAAAACGCCTGAAAATCTTTGCCAGCTGGCCCTCAGGCCTCTTCCTCTTGATCTGCGGCCGGTCGCAGTCGCCGCCAGTCGAACCAGGTGTCCAGCAGGCCCAGGCCGGCCAGGACCAGCAGCGCCAGCCCCAGAGTGAAAAACAGCAGGATGTAAAAGAGCAGTTCCAGCGGACGGGCGATGCCCAGACGCAGGATGTAGTAGCGCACCAGCGCCAACCCCTGCACCGCGTAGAGGATCAGCATCACCATCGCCGCGTTGAGCGCCAGATCCTCGAGCAACCCGGCGCCGATCAGGCCCATCACCAGGGCGCCGATCAGCACCCAGATCAGCTCCTCCCAGGGTCGCCACAGATGGAACGGGCGGGCAGGCGGCAATACCAGGCCCAGCCGCTGGGCGCCCCACAGCCCCACCCGGTAGGCCAGAATCGCGGTCAACAGCAGGACGATGAATTCGATGGCCGGCTGCACCCGCAGCACAGAATCGATCATTTGGCGCAGGGAGTAGCCTCCCTCCACCGCCTGCATCCCCATCCCCTCCAGCTGCTCGGTCAGCTGGCCGGCCAGCTTCTCGCGAACCGCCCCCTCCTGATTGAGCAACAGCCATAGACTCAGCGCCGCCCCCGGGAGCGCGGCAACCACGACCACCTGGCCATAGCTGCGCCGGCGCTCCACCTGGAAGCCGGCGATCAGGCCCATCAACGGTGCCAGCCCGACGCCCGGATCGAACAGGGCGACTGCGGCCAGACAGAGCAAAACGGTCAACGGCAGCAAGGGCCGCGTCCCGTAGCGCTGGGTGGCCAGCAGGACTCCTGCGGCGAGGATGACGCTCACTAACAGCAACATCCGACAGCCGCTCCTCGATGGCGTTGCTCTGCTGCGGAAAGATCCCCGGCGGCAGAGCGGGTCCGGTGCCGGTGGGTCGCCGCGGCCTCAGGCCTCGGTCTTCTCGTCGTCGCCGTTGTCGCCCTTGTTGTCGGCATCCCCGGCATCCTCGGCGCCGTTAGCGTCCCCAGCATCTTCTTTGGGCGGTTTCCTCTCCTCGCGATCCCGGGAGAAACGTCCCCCTCCCTCGCCGCGATCCGGACGACCACCGGGCCGCCCGCCGCGATCTCGAGGACCGCGCGGCGGCGGCGGATCGAGAATGCTCTCGGGCGCCAGCTCCGGAACGCGCAGGAATTCCCCCTCGATCCCCACGATCAGATGGCGGAGCACCGCCTCATCGATGAGCATCTCGCTCTCCATGGGGGCGATCACTCCACTCTCGGCCTCGAACTGGAAGAGCACGTAGTAGCCCTGACTCCGCTTCTTCAAACTAGGAGAGGTATAGGCCATCTTGCGCATTCCCCAACGGTCGATATGGGCGATCTCGGCGCCGTTCGACTTGAGATGATTCTCGTATTTCTCGATTACCTCGTCGAAACGGCCGTCGCCGACTTGCGGATCGAGGATGCAGACGAGTTCATATTTTCTCATGTCCACCTAACTTGGTTTAATAGATCTCTCAGATTACGAGTCTGAGCGCTGTTGTGCTCTATATCTCCGCAGCTGTAGGAAAACCCATCCAATGGAGCAAAAAATCTATCGGAAACTTTCGCTCGCAGGCGAAATCGACAGACAAATTCAACAACCATTGAAGCGGTTCATGGCCGCTTCGACCCCCTCTTCTATGTAGCAGACGACCGCCTGGGCGCTGCGCTCAATGAGCTCTTCCACCGACTCGTCGTCGTCGAACCGACTCAGCACGTAGTCGACGATGTCTCCGTCCGACAGCGCGATGTCTCCGTCCGACAACGGCTGGCCGATCCCCATGCGCAGGCGGGGAATCGCCTGTGAACCCAGCGATTCTACGATCGAAGCCAGCCCGTTGTGTCCGCCGTCGCTGCCCCCACGCCGGAAGCGCAGGCGCCCGAAGTCGAGCAGGAAATCGTCGAAGACCACCAGCATCTCTTCGGGAAGGCAGTCGAACCGCTGGCCCAGGGCCAGAACCGCCACACCGCTGCGGTTCATGAAGGTCTGCGGCTTGGCCAGCAGCAGCTCCCGGTCGGCCAGGCCGACGGTCGCCACCTCGCTGTGGCAGCCCGGTTCGGACCTCCACCTTCCGCCGGCTTGCGCGGCCAGCAGATCCACGGCCATAAAACCGACGTTGTGGCGCGTGTCCGCGTAGCGCGTGCCCGGATTGCCCAAACCGACGACGAGCAAGGTCCGCTACTCTTTGGTCTCTCCGCCTTCTTCGCCCTCGGCCCCTTCGCCTTCTTCGCCCTCGGCCCCTTCGCCTTCTTCACCCTCGATCTCTTCGCCTTCCTCGCCTTCCTCACCTTCGGCGGCTTCGGCGGCGGCGGCGGCTTCAAGTTCGAGCTCATCGTCGATAGTGAGACGCGGAGCTAGCACATTGATAATCGATATTTCGGGATCGGTGACGATGCGGGACTCCTGCTCCAGCAAATCGGACACGTGGATCGAATCGCCGATCACCAGCTCCGTTATATCGATCTCAACGCTGGAGGGCATATCCGAGATGACGCAGTCCATATCCAGGTGAGTGAGCGTCTGCTGCAGAGCCCCGCCCCCGGTGCTCACACCCTCCGGCACCCCCTTAGTCTGCAGCGGCACGCTGACAGTGCGGGTCTCGGTCGGATCGATGCGCAGCAGATCCAGGTGCATGACGTTCCCCTCCACCTTGTGATACTGGACCTCGCGGACGATCGCCTGCTCGGGCGCTCTGTCCTCCCCCTCAAATTCAATAGTCAGGAGAATGCTCCGGCCGGCCCGCTTGAAGATGCGCTCCAGCTCGCGCGCCTCGGTCTTGAAGGGGTAGGGTTCCTGCTTGTGTCCGTAGAGGACACCGGGCAGCTGGGCCTGAAGGCGGCGGAGCTGGCCCACCGGTCCCTTGCCTCTCTCTTCGCGGAGCTGGACCTTCAGCGTGATCTGCTCCCGCGTATGGAGCCGCAGTGCAACTTCTGGCATAAAAATATCTCCTCGAAAAACGGGTAATCAGCGCCCGGGTCCCCTGCCTCCAGGTCCAGCCAGCCTGCCTTGCAAAAAATCGACTCATCGACCCTTTCAGGCCGATCGCCCTTGCCGCCGGAACCCACACGCCAGGTATAATTAAATGGCAGCCCGGCGAGGATTTGAACCTCGATAAACGGACCCAAAATCCGTTGTCCTGCCAATTGAACGACCGGGCCACCCAAAATAGTTTAGCTAATATTCCCTCTTTCGCCGGAAGCGCCCTGTGCACCGGGTGAAGCGGGATGGCACAAAAAAGACCGGTAACCCTGCGCTTGCAGCTCTTGATGAGCCTGAGAAGCGATGGTCCGGTCGTCGAAAATGCCGTATACGGTGGACCCACTGCCAGACATCGAACTCGCCCTCGCTCCTGACTGGTCGATATGGGCCCTTGCGTTTGCGACGATGGGATAGGCGCGTTCGACCACCGGCTGGAAATCGTTCTCCAACACGTCGATGAGGGCCTCGAGGTCAACGCACCCGCCGCTCAGGGAAGCGATAAAATTAAGATAGATGTCGGGAGCTGTCAAGTCTGGACGGAGTTGAGCGTAGGCCCAGGCGGTCCCCACCACCACCTCCGGATAGACCAGCACGTAGAAAACCCGGCCACGCCAGTCCAGCGGTGTCAGGATCTCACCGCGGCCGGCCGCCAGAGCGGTGCCCCCTTCGATGAGGAAGGGAATGTCCGAACCGATTTCGGCGGCCATCCGACGCAGCCGCTCAGTGGGGAAGGGATTTCCATAGAGGCGGTTCAGACCGCGCAGGGTCGCGGCTGCATCGGCGCTCCCCCCACCCAGACCGGCGCCCATCGGAATCTGTTTTTCCAGATGGATGCGGAAGGGGCGAGACGGCTGCTCCAGATGGGCGTGGAACAGCTCCAGAGCGCGCAGCACCAGGTTGTCGGCACCGGTCGACAGATCCGGGTCGCTGCAGGTCAGCTCGGAACCGGAAAGCGGGCTCCCATCCGGGGCCGTCTCCCCAAAGTGCAGGCTGTCGGCCAGGTCCACGGTCTGCATGATGCTGCGGATTTCGTGATACCCGTCGTCGCGGCGGTGCAGCACCTTGAGCCCCAGATTGATCTTGGCACAGGCGCGTTCGACCAGCGAAACTCCCATCATAAAGCAACTCCCAGGAAATATTCTACCACTGATTGACGATCATGTTGAGAACGCGTTTCGTAAGTACTCGATAGAGTTGCAGAGCCTGCGTGACGACCAACGGCTGCGCCGTTGACGGCCTGCGGCACAGCCTTACGGCTTTTGACCAGATCTTTAACTTCTGCGAGTTGCCTAAGACCTTGACCTCTTTATTTATATGTTATATTATCGGAGCTAATAACAGGTACTTATGTCCTTCTACAGAGCCGGTTTCCAGCGCCGAACGCGCGCCGCAACGAGGCCACTGCCAATCGGTCCGCGCGCTATTCTGGTCCCATTGGTGCCATCGTAAAAAGTCCTTTTTAACGATCTCGTCTACCCCATTTGGTATACAGATCTCGCCCTGAGTCAGTGTCTTGTAGGTCGGTGGGATCGCGTGCCCTTTTTACGAGATCGTCATTCCCTTGACCCGAGGCTTGTCTTTGCCGAAACGACTCGTGCCCCTCTTTCTTCTCCTCTGGGTGCTCCCGGCCCTGTGCCTGAGCCGGGCGACCTGGGCCCAGGACGACGAGGAAGATGCCTTCAAGCTGGCGCGCAACCTCTTCCGGGATGCCGGCGACTACGCCACGGCGGCCGAACTCTTCGCCGAGTACATCCGCAACTATCCCGACAGTCCCAACCTGGCCGAGGCGCGCCTCATGCTGGCCCGGTCCTATGGCCGCAGCGGCCGCTGCGCAATGGCCGTTCCCGCGTACGAAACCTTCTACCAGGAACATCCCGACCACCTGGAGATCGCCGCCGCACGCCGCGAACGGGCCGCCTGTTTGGCCGCGACCGGTCGTCACCTAGAGGCGGCACACGCCTACGAGGAGGTACAGCGGCGGTTCAGCGCCGGCGAATTCGCCGTCCAGGTTCTGCTCGCCGCAGGCGCCAATTATACCCAGGCCGGCCAGCTGGAGCAAGCCGACCGCGCCTACCGACGAGCCATCGCCGAATATCCGGATCAGCCGCAGGCGCACGCCGCCCGTTTCCGCCTGGCGCTGCTTCTCTTCGCTGGCGGGCACCCGGAGCAAGCTCAGCAGCAGCTGGCCGCCATCGCCGCGACCGAACCGCCGCCGGCCGAGGCACCCGCCGCCCTGCTGATGTCCGGCCGCATCGACTTTTTCCTGGGCAACCAGGAGGGCGCGGAGCGGAAATTCGGCCACCTGCAGGAGCGCTTCAGCGCCTCGAGTCAGGCCGACAGCTCTTATTTGGAGCAAGCCGACTACCTGTACGCCCGACGCCAGTTTCTCCAGGCCGGAGACGCCTACAGCACTGCCCTGGAGGCGATCGACGCTCCTCGGCTGCAGAAACGGGCGCGCCTCGGCCTGGCCGATGCCCGGCGCCAGAGCCGCCAGACCGAACAGGCCCTGAACCATTATCGCCAGCTGCTCGAGGAGCTGGCACCGGACCATCCCGACTACCTGCGAGCCACCCTCGGTCTGGCCGTAGCCTACGGCCAGGCTGGCCGCTTTGCCACCGCCGTCGGCCTCTTCCACGAACTCCTCCAGGCCGCGCCCGACAGTCCCGAGGCGATCGGCTGCCTGCGCGAATTGGGCGAGCTGTACCAGAGGCGCAGCGACTATGCCCGGGCCATCAGCTGGTATCGCCGCTATCTGCAGGAAGCCGACCAGGCGACCGATCGGGCGGATGTGCAGTTTGCCCTGGCCGGCATCTACGTCTCCACCAGCGACTACGAGGCGGCCATCTCCATCTACCAGCCCCTGGCCCAGAGCGGAGGTCCTCTGGCAGCCGAAGCCCAGTACGCCCTGGCTCAGGCGTTCGAGACCGGCGGCATGCTGCGCGCCGCCCTGCGCGAGCACGTGGTCTTTCTCGAGCAGTTCCCCGCCCATCGCCGGGCTCCGGCGGCGCGGGATCGGGTCGAGTATCTGCGCGAGTTCACGGTGATGGACGCCGCCGGGCTCAATCGGGCCCTGCAGCAGGCATGGATCGACGAATTGAGCGGTCGGCCGCGGCAGCTCGTCCAATTCGACGTGGCCCGCGCCCTCTACGCTCACCACGACTTCGCCAACGCGGTGCGCACCTTTGAGCACTATGCCGCCGCTTTTCAGGGAGGGGCGTACAGCGCCGAGGCCCAGTATTTCCTGGCCGAAAGCCTGCTCAGACTGGCCCGCCAGCGCCAGCTCGAAGGGCGGTCACCGGTCGCCGATTCCCTCCGCCGGCTGGCCCTGCAGGAGTACCGCATTCTGGCCCACGCCCAGGGCGAAGAGTGGTCGCAACGCGCCGAGCTGCAGCTGGTCGAAATCGAGGCGGATGCCGGGCCCGATTCCCTCCACTACCAGACCCTGGAGAGCGGTTTTTCCGCCTTTCTCGACCAGCATGCCGACAGCCCCCACCGCGACCGGGCGCTGCTGGGCCTGGCCGACGCCCGGCGGCTGCAGGCGGCCGCCGATTCCTCTCGGCTACAGGCGGCCATCGACACCTACCGTCAGCTGCAACAGCTGCACCCCGACAGCCCGCATCTTCCCGGGGCGCTCTTCGGCCTGGGGCTCTGTCACGCCGGCCTGGGAGTCGGCTCAACGGCAATCGACCTGCTGGAGCAGGTCCTGCAGAATTACCCCAATTCTCGGCTGGCCCCGCAGGTGCTCTTCGAGCTGGGCCGACTCCTGCTTGCCGACGGTCGCTTCAACGACGCCATCCCCCGCTACCAGGAGCTGCGCTGGGCCTATCCGACCTTTGCTCAGCGACGGGCAGCACAGCTGCAGCTGGCCGATATCTACTACCAGCTCGAGGATTACGACGAGGCGATCGTCCTTTTCAAGCAGCTGCTTGAAGGAGAGGAAGAAAGGGAGGCGAGCGGTCGCCTTCGCCGCCGCCTGGGGCAGGCTTATCACCGCCGCGGCGCCTTCGTCGCCGCTCTGGAGACCTACCGCCAGCTCCTGGCCCACAGCCCCCCCGCCGACGGCCTGGACAGCGTCTACTTTTCGCAGGCTATCCTCCTGGTCCAACTCGGCCGCCAGGAGGAGGCGATCGCCCAGTTTCGGCGGCTGCGCGACGACTTTACCTCCAGCCCGCTGGCCGCCGAGGCGGCCGTCCGCGCCGCTCACCTGCTCTTCGCTCTGGAGCGCTACGGACAGGCCTACGAACTCTACCAGCCGCTTTTGAGCAAAACACAGGATTCCGAGACCTACGGCCGCGCCGTCCTGGCCCTGTTCCGGCTGCAGCGCCTGGAAACCGCCCGTCGGAGCGCAAATGAGTTCGCCAAACAGTTCGGCGAGCAGGGGGAATGGAATCAGCGCTTCCGCCTGGAGGAGGGGCAGTACTACCTCAAGAAGGAGGAATACGAGCGCGCCCTGAAAATCTTCCGCGCGGTGGAAAAACGGGAAGGAGAGTGGGTCGACGACGGCGCCTATTACGCCGCTCTGACCCTGTGGGAACAGAACCGCAAGACGCCGGCGCCCGAGGCGGCCGCTCGCGCTCTGGAGGCCCAGACCCGCTTCATCGAAAAACATTCCGAGAGCGTTCACGCCCCCGATGTCTTCCTGCGCCTGGGCAACTACCACTTCAGCCTGCACAACCATCTCCAGGCGGCCGGAGTATTCAAGCGCGTGCTGCAGCAGGCGACCCGTCCGGAGCTGGCCCAGGAGGCGATCTGGCGCCTGCTGCAGAGCTATCAGCGGGCACACGAGTACGACGAGGCCCACAAGACCGCCGAACTCCTGCTGCGCGACTTTCCCGATCATCCTCGGAGGCGCAACGCGCTGCTGGAGATCGGCATCATCCTCAAGGAAAAGGGGCAGTACGAACGCGCCATTGCCCAGCTCGAGGATGTGCTGGAATGGGCCGAGGGCAACCAGGCATCGGAAGCCCGTTTCTATATCGGCGAATCCTATCAGAATATGGGCGAATACCGCAAGGCGATCCAGGCGTACTATCGGGTCAGTTTCCACGGTGCCGACGGCTTCAGCCAGTGGATCACCTCGGCCGACTACAAGCGCGCCCAATGTTACGAATCGCTGAAGGAGTACGCCACCGCCATCACCGTGTACCAGCGCATCGTGCAGCGCGAGGGCAGCGATAGCCCGCAGGGGGGGCTGGCCGCCGAACGCATCGACGCACTCCGCCAGCGCCTGGAATAGCCGTAGAGACCTGGACGACCACAACACACACAGGGGGGCTCCGTGGAAATGTCTTCCTTTTTGCGCAATGTATCTCTGTTTGAAAGCCTCGATGATAGGGAAATCGAGGCGCTGGCCGAGGTGACCATCAACCGCACCTTCGGCAAGGACGGGGTTATCATCCTGGCTGAGGAAGAAGGGGATACTCTCTTCATCATAAAGAAGGGCCAGGTAAAGGTGAGTATCGTCAGCGAAGAAGGGCGGGAGGTGATTCTCACGCTGATGGGATCGGGGGCGGTCTTCGGCGAACTCTCGCTGCTGGACGGCAAACCGCGTTCAGCCAACGTCATCGCCACCGAAGACACCGAGCTGATCATGCTGCGCCGATCCGACTTCGTGCAGCTGATCTACAAGGTGCCGCAGATCGCCACCGCTCTGCTGGCCGAGTTGGCTTCGCGGCTGCGCAAGACCGACCGCCAGATCGAAGGGTTGGCCCTGCTCGACGTGACCAGCCGCATCTCCGAGACCCTGCTGCTGCTGGCCAACGAGCAGGGGGCGGAAACCGAAGAGGGCGTGGTCATCTCCAACCGCCCCACCCATCAGGAGCTGGCCAATATGTCGGGGACCACCCGCGAGACCGTTTCACGGGTGCTCAAACGGCTGGAGATCCAGGGATATATCTCCTGCAAGGGGCGCAAAATCACCATCCTCCGAGAAGAGAACTGGAATCGCCAATAGAGGCGCCGATCTGCCCATGGCCAAGAAGAGCCGCATCCTCCTCCTGACCCGCGACCCGCAGCTGGAAGAAGCGTTCAAGGTGGCGCTCGAAGGGGATCGCCACCACGTCGTCGAAGTGCGCGAAATGGGCGTCCTCGTCCCGCTGCTGAAGCGAGGAGCGGAGCTGGTCGCCGTCGATCTGGAGCTGCCCGAAGAGCTGCTCCAGGAGAGCGCTGCCACCCTTGATGAGAAGCCGGAGGTGCCGGTTCTGGTGCTGATCTCCGGCGCGCCCACCGATGGCGAAGCAGAGCGCTGGCGCCAGCACTCGCGGGGTGCGCCGCTGGGGGAGCAGATCCCTCGCTCCACTCCCCCCGAGCAGCTGAGCCAGCAGGTCGAACGGCTGCTCGCCAAAGGGAGCTTCCTGCAGGGAATCGAACTGGTCGGCAGTTCCCCTCCCATGCGCGCACTGCGCGAACGCGTCCTGCTGATCGCCCCCACGCCGATCGTCGCCGTTCTCGTCATCGGTGAGAGCGGCGCCGGCAAGGACCTGGTCGCCGAGGCTCTGCACCGCTTCAGCACGCGCAGCGAGGCCCCCTTCCGCCCCATCAACTGCGCCGCCATCCCCGAAAACCTGCTCGAAAGCGAACTGTTCGGCCACGAGAAGGGGGCTTTCACCGACGCCAAGACCCGCCGTCAGGGGCTCTTCGAGCAAGCCGACGGTGGCACCGTCTTCCTGGACGAGATCGGCGAGATGTCGCAGACCGCTCAGATCCGCCTGCTGCGCGTCCTGGAGCAGAGGGAGGTGACCCGCGTCGGCGGTGGCGATCCCATTCCGGTCGATATCCGCGTCATCGCCGCCACCAACAAGAACCTGCAGGAAGCGGTCGCCCGCCGGGAGTTTCGCCTGGACCTCTACCACCGCCTGAAGGTAGTGGAACTCGCCATCCCCCCGCTCCGGCAGCGGGTGGAGGACATCCCCCTGCTGATGGACCATTTCGTCGCCCTGTTCGCCAGAGAGGCCAGAGAGCCGTTTCAGGGCTTTTCCGAAGCGGCTATGGCGCTGCTGTTCGACTACGACTGGCCCGGCAACGTGCGGGAACTGCGCAACCTGGCCGAAAATCTGGTCTATCTCGGCCCGCGCCGGCCGCTCGAACCGCAGGATCTGCTGCCACACCTGGAACGCCCGCCCATCGTCGAGCGCCACCTGCCGGTGGTGACCAACAAGACGCCCGATCAGTCCGAGCGCGAGCTGATCTACTTCGCCCTGCTCGATCTCAAGCGCGAGGTGGCCGAACTGCGCCGCCTGGTCGAGGAGCACCTGCTGCGGCCGACTCCCGCTCCGCCCACTCCAATTTACCGGCTGGAGGAACCGATCCGAGAGATCACCCCTCGGGACGAGGTGGAACCGACCGCCGTCGAGCCGCTCCGCACCCTGAAGGATTTGGAGAAAGAGGCGATCGAGCAGGCCCTGCTCCGGGTCGGCGGCAACCGCAAGAAGGTGGCCGAACTTCTGGGGATCAGTCCGCGCACGCTCTATCGCAAGCTCGACGAATACGGGCTCAGATGAGAGACGTGGACACGCCAATGGAGAGCATGGCGCGGATGGCCGGGCCTTACGGACGGATGTTCGTTTTCCACTTTCTCGCGCTCCTTCTGCTGTGCAGTTCTCTCCGGGCGGATCGCGTCCTGGATGGCGATCTGGCCTCGGCTCGCCAAGGGCTGGAGCAGCTCAGCCATGCCTTTCGCGCCGCATATCAGCAGGTCCAGCCGGCAGTGGTGCTGATCACCACCACGCGCCAGGGGACTTCCGTGCACGGCCTGCTGCCCCCGTTTCATCCTTCCCTGCCCGAAGACGAGGAATTCGGCGGCCTGGGATCCGGCGTCGTCGTCAGCCCCGACGGCTACATCCTGAGCAACTACCACGTTATCGAAGCGGCCGACTCCATCCTGGTCACCCTGGCCGACCGTCGCACCTTTTCAGCCGCAGTGGTCGGCTTCGATCCCCTGATCGACATCGCCCTGCTCAAGATCGACGCCGACGACCTGCCCACCGTCCAGCTGGGGGACGCCGACGACCTCCAGATCGGCGACTGGGTGCTGGCCATCGGCCATCCTCTGGGCAAGGGCATCACTCTGACCCAGGGCATCGTCAGCGCTCTGGGACGCCAGGCCCAGATCATCGAAGACGAATACGGCATCGAGAGCTTTATCCAGACCGACGCGGCCATCAACATGGGGAATTCGGGCGGTCCTCTGCTCAACCTGCGCGGCGAAGTGATCGGCATCAACACCGCCCTCTCCACGCCCACCGGCTACTACATCGGCTACGGCCTGGCCGTGCCGATCAACCTGGCGCAGGAGGCGATGGACGACATCCTCGTCCATGGCCGGGTGGTGCGCGGCTACCTGGGCGTGCACATGGGAGAGGTGACGCAGGAGTTGATCAGAGAGTTGGACCTGGACCTGAAGCGACCACGGGGCGTCTATATCGACGCGGTGGAGTCCGCCAGCCCGGCCGCTCGGGGGGGACTGCGCGACGGCGATATCATCCTCACCGTCGACGGCCATCCGGTCGACCGCGCCAACCAGGTGCAAACCCTCATCTACGGGCTGGACCCCGAGGACCAGGTGAGGCTGGCGCTGCTGCGTGACGGCGTTCGGCAGCATCTGGAGATAACCCTCGGCGAGCGCGAAGAGGACCGACTCCTGGCCCGGGGGCAGGAGCGGCTCGACCAGCTGGGGCTGGGGGTCGAAGCGCTGTCCGGCGAGCGCGCCCGAACCCTCGGTTTTACCGCCCGGGTGGCCGAGGAACTCGGCTTCGAGCCGGGGGAAAAGGGGATCGTCGTCGTGCGCGTCGATCCGGATGGACCGACCGCCGATCTCGGCATTGAAGTCGACGATGTGATAACCGACATCGACCAGCAGCAAATCACCACGATGCCGCAACTCGCCCGCTTGCTCTCCGAACTCGAAGTGGGAGAGAGCGCCCTGTTCTGGCTGTGGCGCCCTGGGCAGGGCATCGATATGCGGGTGCTGGAGATACCCGAGTGAGGGGTGCTCCGCGCCCCTTCGGTGGCGTCGTCCAATTTCGATCCAAAACGCAAACTCTCAGACCGGAAAGAGACCTATGGAATTCGACCTGAAGGGGGCCGACGCCCTGCTCGTGGTCGGCGATAGCGAACGCAATGCCGATCTGTACTACGCCACCCGCTTCCGCGCCCCCGATCCCTTCGTCTTCGTCTGGACGGCCAGCGAGAAAATTCTGATGGCCAGCGACCTGGAGGTCGACCGTTCCCGAGCGCAGGCCGCCGCCGACCGGGTGGTGGCCAGCTCTGAGTACGAGCGCCGGCTGCGCGAACAGGGAACCGAACAGCCCAAATTCGACGACGTGCTGCTGGCCCTGCTGCGGGAACTGGAGGTGGGAAAACTGCTGGTGCCAACCGATTTCCCCTTAGGCACCGGCGACGGACTGCGGCGAGCGGGACTCCAGCTCGACATCGCTCCCCAGCCGCTCTTCCCCGGTCGGCAGATCAAGACCGAGGAAGAGGTGGAAGCTGTCGGCCAGTCCCAGGAAGCGGCGGAACAGGGCATGGAAGCGGCCGTCGACGCCATCCGCCGGTCGGAAGTAAGGGATGGACTGCTCTTTCTGGAGGGAGCAACCCTCACCTCCGAACGTCTCCGCAGACTCGTCCACCTGACCCTTATGGAGCGCGACTGCACCGCTCAGCACACCATCATCGCCTGCGGCGAGCAAGGATGTGACCCGCATCAGGTGGGCAGCGGTCCCCTGCGCGCCGGCGAGACCATCATCATCGATATCTTTCCCCAATCCAGCACCAGCGGCTACTTCGGCGATATCACCCGCACCGTGGTCAAGGGACCGGCGTCGGAGGCCGTCCGCCAGCTCTACGAGATCGTGCATCGCGGCCAGCAGCAGGCGCTGGAGCAGATCCGCGCCGGCGCCGATGGCCGCCAGATTCACCAGCAGATTCTCGACCTCTTCACCGAGGCCGGATATGCGACCGGCGAAAAGGATGGGCGCATGCAGGGGTTCTTCCACGGCACCGGGCACGGGGTCGGGCTGGAGATCCACGAATCGCCGCGCATCGGGCTGCGCGGCGATACCCTTCAGGTAGGCCAGGTGGTGACCGTAGAACCCGGGTTGTACTACCTGGGACTGGGCGGCGTTCGCATCGAGGACACCGTGGTCGTGCGCGAGGAGGGCTGCCAGAACCTGACGACCTACCCCAAACTGCTGGAGGTCTGAGCCTCCTGGCGACCGGCGCTCAATGAACTCTGCCGACCCCATCACCCTGGAGGCCCTCCGCTTCTTCGCCCGATCTGCGGGTCGACAGCTGCTGGAAGAAGCAACCGCCCTGGCTGACGACGAGTGGCGCGCCCAGGAGCAGCTGCGCGCCCACTATCCGGCCGAATTTTGCCGGGCCGCCCTGGCTCTGGTCGAACTGCGGCGGCACGGGCGCGAAAAGTTTCCCGAAGCCGACCGCATGTTTTTCGACCGACCGGGGCTCGAGATGGCCACGCGCCGGGAAATCGCCTGCTACCGGGCGGCGCGCCTGGGCGGCTTCGAGTCGATCATGGATCTGTGCTGCGGCATCGGCGGCGACCTCCTCGCCCTGGGCAGGCAGGCCCGAGTTCGGGCGGTGGACGGCGACCGACGCCGACTCGAGATGGCGCGCATGAACTGCGCCGCTCTGGATCTGGACCGGGTCGACTTCATCCAGGCGGACGTGCGCCACCTGCGGCTGCGGGCCGATGCCCTCTTCATCGATCCGGCGCGCCGGGAGGAGCGGGGACGGCGGGTCCGCGGAGCCGATGCCTACTCACCCCCTCTGGGCTGGGTTGAGGAAGCCCGGCGGGCGGTGCCGGCCGTGGCGGTCAAGGTCTCGCCGGCCATCGACGAGGGGGAGATCCCCTCCGGCTGCGAGGTGGAGTTCATCTCGGCAGGGGGACAGTGCCGCGAAGGCGTGCTCTACTTCGATCGGCTGGCCACCGTCGAACGGCGGGCGACCCTGCTGCCGGACGGCCACACCCTCCAGAGCGAAAGCGGCCCCGAGGTGCCGGTCGCCCCGCCCGGTGGCTACATCTACGACCCGGACCCGGCCGTGGTGCGGGCCCATCTGCTCGACGAACTGGCGCGACAACTCGACGCCTGGAAACTCGATCCGCACATCGCCTATCTGAGCGGCGACGCCTGCCATTCCAGCCCATTCGCTCGGACTTATCGGCTGCTCACCTGCCTCCCCTTCCACCTGAAGCGACTGCGGCGTCACCTGCTCGACGCGGGGCTGCGGCCCGTCGAGATCAAGAAACGCCGCTTTCCTATGACTCCGGAAGAGGTGCGTCGCCGCCTCCGCATCGACACCGGGACAGCGGACACGACTTTGATCCTGACTCGCCTGGCCGATCGACCCGTCTGCTTGATTTGCGAAAAAGTCGAGCAATGATCACATTATATAATTCTATCTTTAAGTATTTTTTCAGCGCTACTGAGCGTTTCTCTGCGGGCCTTTTCCGAGGCCATTTCGCGGATCTTCCCAAAGGCCGATTTGCCATATCTGAGGAGCAACCAAACCGTGAAACGGTTCCGATTTTCTCTGGGAGCAGCGGTGATTGCCGCGGGGCTGATCTACCTGGTCGTCACCGGTTTTCAGCAGTCTTCCGCCACCCACCTGACGCTCTCTTCCCTGTTACAAGAGGCCGGCCGTAGCGATCTGCAGGGGAGGCATTTCCAGGTGGGCGGGAGCACGGTGGTCCCCGGGTCTATCGACTGGGACGAATATCACTCCCGCCCCGAGTTCACCATTACCGACGGGCAGCGCACGCTCAGAGTGCGCTACACCGGCCACGCTGTATTGCCCGACACCTTCCGCGACGAAGCCCAGGTCGTCTTGGAGGGAGAGTACGATGCGGCCGGAGAGATCTTTGAGGCCCAGGTGGTCTTCGCCAAGTGCCCCTCCAAATACGAGGGACAAAATTACAAAAATCACGTGGAAGCCATTGGCAGCAGTTCATAGATCTGCAGAAGATTCCCCTATGCGCCTATGGGCGTAACAGCTCTGCACAACACCTGGGAAACCGGTTCGACAGATAAGAAGATCTATCCGCCTACCTCTCCCTCGAGACGGGCGAATTTTCTCTCTCAATAAATTGGAAACGAGCGTCACATGGTAGTAGATATAGGCTACTTCGCTCTCTGTCTCGCCCTGGCCGCCGCCGGCTATGCCATAGTCGCATCTGTCCTCGGCGCCCAGCGCCAGCACCTGGCTCTGGTCCGCAGCGGCGAGAACGGACTGCTCGCCGTGTTCGGACTGCTCACCATGGCCGTATTCGCCCTGTGGTATGCCCTGATTGTCCACGATTTTCAGGTCCTCTACGTGGCCGAGAACAGCAATCGGGCCATGCCCCTCTTCTACGTGATCTCCGCCCTCTGGGGCGGTCAGAGCGGATCCCTGCTGTTCTGGGGCTGGATTCTGTCCCTGTACGGAGCGGCCGTCGTCCTGGTCAATCGCAATCGCTACCGCAGCCTCATGCCCTATGTGGTGGCCTCCATGGCGATCACCAGTTTCTTCTTTGTCGTGATCCATCTGTTCGCCTCCGATCCGTTCCAGCGTCTCTCCTTTACCCCGGTCGATGGTCGGGGGCTCAACCCCCTGCTCCAGCACCCGGTGATGGCCATCCACCCCCCCCTGCTCTATCTGGGAATGGTGGGTATGGCTGTGCCCTTCGCCTTCGCCATGGCCGCGCTCATCACTCGGCAACTGGACAATACCTGGCTGCGCGCCGCCCGTCGCTGGATGCTGATCCCCTGGACCTTCCTGGGTGCCGGCCTTCTGCTGGGCGGCAAATGGGCCTACGTCGAACTCGGATGGGGCGGCTACTGGGGCTGGGATCCGGTCGAGAACTCCTCGCTGATGCCCTGGCTGGCCGGCACCGCCTTCCTCCATTCGATCATGATTCAGGAGCGGCGGGGGATGCTCAAAATCTGGAACATGGTGCTGGCGATCCTCACCTACGGTCTGTGCATCTTCGGCACCTTCATCACCCGCAGCGGCATCATCAGCTCGGTGCACGCCTTCGCCCAGTCCAACGTCGGCTCGTACTTTGCCACCTTCCTGATCCTGCTGCTGGTCTCTTCCATCGGTCTGCTCCTCATCCGCCTGAAAGATCTGAAGGCCGACAACCGGTTGGAGTCGTTCATCTCGCGCGAGACCGCCTTCCTGCTCAACAACTGGATCCTCATCGGCATGCTCTTCGCCGTGCTCTGGGGCACGACCTTCCCGCTCATCTCCGAGATGTTCAGCGGCGAGCAGATCACCGTCGGACCGCCCTTTTTCAACCGCATCAACGTGCCTATCGGACTGGTGCTGCTGCTCTTGACCGGCGCCGGACCGCTCTTCGCCTGGCGGCGGACCACTGTCGCCAGCCTGCGCAAGAATTTTCCCCTGCCCGTGGCCGTCGGCCTGGCAGCGGCGGCGGCCGTGGCGGCCCTGGGCGTGCGCGACCTCTACGCCCTGGTGTCGCTGGTCCTGTGCGCCTTCGTCGTGGCCACCATCTGCCTCGAATTCCACCTGGGGACCCGGGCGCGCATGCGCAGCACCGGCGAGTCTTACGGCCAGGCGCTCTATCGCCTCAGCAGCAAGAGCCGGCGGCGCTACGGCGGCTACATGGTCCACCTGGCCATGATCATGCTCTTCGTCGGCTTCACCGGCAAGGCGTTCACCGTCGAGAAGGAATTCGTGCTCGAGTACGGCGAATCCTTCCAGGTCCGGAATTACACCTTTACCTACGAAGCCCTGGCCCACAGCGAGGATGCCAACAAAACCGTCGACGCCGCCGCCCTGACCCTGTCGCAGGCGGGTGAATTTTTGTCTACGATGATCCCCGAGCGCCACTTCTACAAAAGCTTTGAACAGGGCACTACCGAAGTTTCGATCTACTCCCGTCTGCGGGAGGATATCTATCTGATCCTGGTCGGCTACAGCCAGGGTGGACAGAGCGCCAAGTTCCAGGTCTACCTCAACCCGCTGGTCAACTGGGTTTGGATCGGCGGAGTGGTGTTCGTGCTGGGGTCGCTGTGGGCGATGTGGCCGACGGCGCGCGACCGGCGCCTGGCCGAACTCGATCGCCGCTCTTTCCAGGATTCGGCCGATGCACTGTCCGCATCGAGCGCCGGATCCGGCGCTCCGTCCTGAGTCCCTTCTTCCGAGGCACGAACCTATGGAACCTCTCACTCTCATCGCCGGCATGGCCCTGCTGCTCGGGGTCGCGTTCTATGTCTGTTACCCCTTTTTCGCCCCTCAGCAGGGCCCGACCCTGTCGGCCGGACAGCGCGGGCAGCGGCTCCAGGAGCGCAAGGAACAGCTCTACGTCGCCATCAAAGAGCTGGAATTCGATCAGGAACTGGGCAAACTGTCCGCCGATGATTACCAGCGCATGCGCCGCCAGCTCGAGGGAGAGGCCCTGGCCGTTATTCAGCAGCTGGACCAACTCAACGGCCACGCCGACCCCGACGACCTGCTTCAACAGCTCGAGCGCGAGGTGAGCGCCCGGCGGCAGGCGCCGACTACATCGGAGGCCGAATGCTGTCCCTCCTGTCGGACGGAACGTCGTCCGGATGACCTCTTTTGCTCCCGGTGCGGCACCCGTTTCGAGCCGCAGGAAAACTGAGCGTGAGGCTTTCTCTTCCCCTGCGCGTCGCCCTGCTGAGTGGACTGCTGCTGGGCGGAGCGATCCTGCCGATAGGCAGCCCTTTGTTGGCCGACACCGTGCGCGGCTACGTTCTCCATCCGGACACCGGCGAGCAGGTGGCCGGAGTTGAAGTGGCCTTCTACCTCCAGCAGGAGGGGCAGGTCGACGAACTACTGCGCAAGACGACGGACGGCCAGGGCCGCTTCGAATTTTCGGGTCCCTTTCTCCAGGACGGCCTGAGCTTTGCCCTGGCCGCCTTCTACGAGGGAGTGCCCCACTTCACCTCCACGCTTGAGGTGGGTACCCAGCAGGAGGTCATCGTCGAGGTTTACGACCCGACCGACGACGATCGGCAGCTGCGCATTCCCACCCACAGCCTCTTCCTCAATCTCACCGGCGACAACCTGGACGTGGCGCACCTGGTGCAGGTCGAAAACCCCGAGGATAAGACCTATATAGGCAGCGGCGAGGAGGGGCTGCGGCAGGTGACCCGGTTCATCCTGCCATCGGGCGTTGCCGGATTGCAGAGCCACTCCGGTCGTCTGATCCAGGCCGGCGGCACCCTGTTCCACGATACCCAGCCGCTGCTGCCCGGCACCACGCAGATCACCTTCACCTTCAGCCTCGACGCACAGCAGCTCGACCGCGGCTACGTACACCAGGCCGGCTATCCGACCGAACGGCTCGATATCTTCCTGCAGCCGAGCGATTTTCAACCCGGTGCCCCTCTTCGGGATCTGGGCGTGGTCGACTTGCACGGCAGCCAGTACCGGCGGCTACAGCTGAACGGACTCGATCGCGATCAGCGCATTACCATCCCGCTGCCGCTGGTTCGCTCGTTGCGCTGGGTGCTCAAATGGGCGGCGCTGGGCGCGATCTTTCTGGCCGCTCTGACAGTCTGGGGGCTGCGCCGCAGGAAGTCCGCTGTTTCGACGGCGATCCCGGACTCCCGAAACGCAGGGCAGCGGCGCGAAGAACTGCTCGAACAAATCGCCCGGCTCGACGACGCGCACGCCGGCCGAGAGGACGACCCCGAATATCGGACCGAACGAGCCCGCCTGGTCGAGCAGGCCCTGACCGCGTTCCGCACGCTGGGAGGGCGGAATGGAGACGAGTGACGCCATCGCCGTCGACCGCGCTTCCAAGCGGTTCGGAACCTTTGTCGCCCTGAATCAGGTCGATCTCCACCTGCCCGCAGGAGGGGTGCTGCTGTTGGCCGGGCCGAATGGGGCTGGCAAGAGCACGCTGCTGCGGCTGCTGGCCGGCATCGGCCGACCGACCAGCGGTCAGGTGCGCGTCGCCGGGGCCGACCCCAACGGCGATCCAGAAGCGCGGAGCGCCATCGGCCTGCTCTCCCACCAGACCTTGCTCTACGACGACCTGACTGCCCACGAGAACCTCCTCTTCTTCGCCAGGCTCTACAACCTGGAGAAGCGGGAAGAACGAGTCGGGGAGGCGCTGGCAGAGGCCGGCCTGGCCGAATGGCGCGACCATCGGGTGCGCAACTTCTCGCGCGGCATGAAACAGCGCCTGGCCCTGGCCCGGGCCACCCTGCACCAGCCCTCGATCCTGCTCTTCGACGAACCCTTCACCGGCCTGGATCAGGTCGCCACCGACGCGCTGAGCCGCCACCTGCGCCGCTTCAAGGAGCAGGGACGCACCTGCATCCTGGTCACCCATCGGCTGGACACCGCCGCGGATCTGATCGACCACCTGGCCATCCTGCGGCGCGGCCGAATCCGCCATCAGGCCCCCTGGGTGAACGGTTCGCGGGAGGAGCTGAGCGCCCTGTACACCGCACATTTGGAAGAGCAATCGTGAGCTTTTTCAGCCGCACACTGGCTATCCTGCGCAAGGACCTATTGGCCGAATGGCGCACCAAGGAGCGCCTCAGCCCCATGGTCTTCTTCGTGCTGCTCACCCTGCTGGTCTTCAACTTCTCCTTCGAGCTGGGCGGGGCGGCGCTCCACGAGATCGGCCCGGGCGTGCTCTGGTCCGCCTTCGTCTTCGCCAGCCTGCTGGGCCTCAACCGCTCCTTTGTCGACGAACGCGAGAACGGCTGCCTGGATGGGCTGCTACTGGCGCCCGGAGACCGGAGCGCCGTCTACATGGGCAAGATGCTGGGCAACCTGCTCTTCCTGCTGGCCGTCGAGCTGATCAGCCTGCCCTTTTTCACCCTCTTCTTCAACCTCTCTCCCGGACCGTTCCTGCTGCCCCTGCTGGGCCTCTTTCTGCTCGGTTCGGCCAGTCTGGCGTCGGTGGGCACCCTGTTCGCCGCCATGTCCAGCAACATGCGCCTGCGCGAACTGCTGCTGCCGCTGCTGCTCCTGCCCATGGTCATGCCCGCGCTCATCTCCTGTGTGGAGGCCACCGCCCTGGTGCTCAAGGGAGATGAATTGGCCAGAATCGCTCCGTATCTGCAGATTCTCACCGTTTTCGTCGTCGTCTTCACCACCCTGTCCCTGTTGCTCTTCGAACACGTCATCGAGGAATGAGGAGTCTCATGTCCGCGCGTCTATCCAACCTGTTTGCCGCCCTGGTCTTCCTCAGCATGATCGCCGCTCTGGGTGCCGTCTTCCTCTACGTACCCACCGAGCGAACGATGGGCCTGGTGCAGCGCATCTTCTACTTCCACGTCCCGGCTGCCATCTCCGCCTTTCTGGCCTTCTTCATCGTCTTTGTGGCCAGCATCCAGTATCTGCGCACTCAGGAGATGAAATGGGATCGACTGGCTCTGAGTGCGGCCGAGTTGGGTGTGCTCTTTGGACTGATCGTGCTGATTACCGGACCGATCTGGGCTCGGCCGATCTGGGGCGTTTACTGGCGCTGGGAACCCCGGCTCACCTCCATGCTTATCCTCTTCAGCATGTACGTGGCCTACCTCATGGTGCGCAGCTATGGAACCAGCTCGGCGCGCACCCCGCGCCTGGCCTCCGTGCTGGGCATCCTGGCCTTTGTCAACGTGCCCCTGGTCTACTACTCGGTCAATCTGTGGGCGGCTGAGCAGCAGCTGCATCCGCAGAAGATCGCGCTGGAACCACCGATGAAATACACTCTGTACATCTGCTATGCGGCCTTCTTACTGTTCTTCCTTTTCCTGCTCCAGCGCCGCCTCGAACTGGAAAAGACGGCCGACGCGCTGACCGATCTTCAGCAGCAACTTTCCGACGATTGAAGGAGGCAACTTCATGGAGAGCACTTTTTCCTACCTCTTCGCCGGCTATGCGGCGATCTGGATTCTCTTCTTCGCCTACCTTCTCCGCCTGCGCCGGCGCGAGAAGGATCTCCGCCAGGAGCTGGAACTGCTCCGGGACCAAGTGGCGAAAAAACAATAGGTCAAACTGCCGGGTGCCCCGTCCACGCGGCGGCGGCGCCCGGTTGACATTGGCTTCTGGGGCGTGTTATATTTTTTTATCGCACCGGCTTAAACTTCAAAAATCTTTTTACATCGCGAAGATTTCTCAACTGCCCCTGTCGGGCAGAGGCTGCATCTAATGGTTCTGATGGAAGTGAGCGGGGTATACACCAGCTCCAAATCGGCCTATCCCCAGGTTGTGCTGAAGGAAAAAGAGGGCGACCTCTGCCTGCCCATCGTCATCGGTCGCTTCGAAGCCGCCGCCATCTCCATGGCCCAGAACGAGCGCAAACCGACCCGACCCCTCAGCTACGACCTGGCACACAGCGTTCTCGAACTGGTCGATGCCCGCATCGAAAAGGTGGAGATCACCGATCTGCACGAGGGGACCTACTACGCCGAGGTTTACCTGCGCGAAGAGAACGGCGCGGTGGCCGTCCTGGACTCCCGTCCCAGCGATGCCATTGCCCTGGCCCTGCGCATGGGAGCGCCGATCTATGCGGCAGCGACCGTGCTCAAGGAGGCGGGTTATGTGCGCCCTCCCGATGAATCGCAGGATATCGATCCTCCGGCACCTCCGACCTCGGAACCGGAATTGGAGCCGGAACTGAAATCGAAATTGGAACCGGAACTGGCATCCGATACACTGGCATCCGACACAGTGGAGTCGCCCGAGTCGGAGCCTGCCGATCAACTCGAAGCGCTGCGCCGACGCCTGCGCCAGGCGATAGCCGAAGAGGTTTACGAAGAAGCGGCGCGTCTGCGCGATGAGATCAGTCGCCTGGAGGCAGATGCGAACAGCTGAGGTGTTCGGCAGTGGGGAGAGGCAGATGCGAACAGCTGAGGTGTTCGGCGGTGAGGAGAGGCAGATGCGAACAACTGAGGAGTTCGGTGGCGGGGAAGTGCCGTCAATCGCCACCAGTGAGGAAGGAAGAGAGCGACATGGGTGATGCTTCTCTGATCGAGATGGTCGTCATCAAAGTGAGTCCGTACCTGCGCGAAGATCGACCGCTCCTGTGGCTGGGTGAGAAAGATGCAGAGCGGCCCCGCCTGCTGCCGATCGCCATTGGCGAGTTTGAAGCCGCCGCCATCCAGATGCCCCTGGAAGGGGAAGACCCGATCCGTCCCATCTCCTACGACCTGCTCTCCTCCATGCTCGGTCGCCTGGACATCCAGGTGCGCCAGGTTGTCGTCCACGCAGTGCGCAAATCGATCTACTACGCCCGCGTGGTCATCGAGAAAGACCGCCGCATCAAAGAGATCGATTCCCGCCCCAGCGATGCCGTGGCCCTGGCCCTGCGCACCGGGGCTCCCATCAACGTATCCCGCGAGTTGCTCGACCAGGTCGGCCTGACGCCCCTGGACGACGAATTGGATGTCGAGCACACTCTGGACCGCTTTTACGAATTCGAGCCGCAAATCGCCCCCGGGCCCGAGGCCACTTTGTCCACCCCTTTGACACCAGAAGTGCCCGACAGGGAGCCCGAACCCCCGCCCTCTCCCGAAGAAACGGACCTCGGCCCCTCTCTCGAACGCGAGGTAGACGAACTCAGTCTGCTGCAGTCCCGGCTCGAGCAGGCGGTCATATGCGAGGAATACGAAGAAGCGGCTCGGATTCGCGACGAGATCGAATCGCTGGTCAACAAGAGCAAGAGCTGACCCCTTCCGCACGCCAGCGGCTATCGGCAAGGGTGGAGCTTCCACGGTTCATCCTTGCCGATAGCCGCCCCTGCAACTGCCCAACCACTCACTCTATCGGACCTATTCTATGGCCTTCTACATCCGTCGGCTGACCAGCCGCTATCCGCTCCTCCTGGGGCCGGTTCTGACCGGCCTTGTCCTGGTTCTGATCGGCTCCGGCTGCGAACGGGAGAACCCGCGTTTCTCCTCTCCGGCCGCCACCTTCGGCACCTATCGTCAGGCCCTTGAAAACCGCGATTTAGAACTGCTCTGGTCCTGTTACAGCGAGACCTACCGAGCCCAGCTACCCGTGGATTATCCGGCCTGGTCGCAGGAATGGAAGCAGAAGACAGATGCCCAGCTGAAAGCCGAACTGCGGCGGGAAATCACCGCCGAGGAAACCATCAACGACCGGATCGGCTTCCTGCTCTTCGACGCCACCACCCTGGAGTCCAGACAGACTCCTCCCTTCTTCTACTTCATTCGGGAGGCGGATGGGTGGAAGATCACCAGCCACCTGGACAGCCTGTTTCACCAGGAACTGGAGCATGCCATCGAACGCGGGGAGTTCGTGCTCCCGGATGGTTGACAGTCAGTAGGAGACCGTGCGAATGCGCGCGTGGGAATAGGGCCCGGGGGGGGCCAATTTCACAAACCGCCCGGCCCACGCTTCGGTCGATCGACGCGGCGCGGTCCCCATTCCTTCCCGGAGTTCGACCGCCCGGTTTCTGCGCTGCCAGTGAGATGACAACTCTGTCTCCTGGTCCGGTTCGGGCCACAGCAGAATCGCCAGGGCGGCGACCAGGGCCAATCCCATGGCCAGAGGGCGAATCCAGAGCTGCTGCTGGCGCACGAGTTCTTCCTGCAGACGGCCCGACAATCCCAGCCTGAAGCTGGCAGGTGCGCCCGAATTTCCCAACCCGCTCAGTGCCAGACGTACCTGGTGCACCCCTCTCACAGTCGCGCTGCAAACCGAACAGGTAGCCATATGCTGCTCTAAGCGCCGCGTCTCTTCTGTATCGAGTTCTTCGTCGAGGTAGGCCGATATGCTTTTCTCGAAATCTTCACACCTCAATGCGATGGGTTACCTCCTTCTTCTGCTCAGTGGGGACGACAACCTCTCCGGAAAGTAGGACTTTTTCGCCGCGGCCCCGGTTCCCGCTATCGCTCCGGTTCGTTCTATCTGCCGGTGACCGGTGGCGGACAGGGGATGAAATTGTCGGGATTTTCTTCAGGACTCGGCCAAACGACCGATAAAACAAATATGCGCCTCTTCCCCTTTAAGACAAAACCCCGGCTGTCGACAGCCGGCGGCAGAGAAATTCTTGTCGCAGTGCTGCTGTTGGGCATGGTCGGCTGCGGTCTGCGCACCCTGCCGCCCATCCGCTACCTCCCTCTTCTCGGAGCCGAGAAGAAGATCACCACGACTGCGGTGCTGGCCCGAGCGCTCGAGGATCGGGATGTGACCGTCCGTGCCCAGGCCGTGAGGTTGCTGGGCATCTTGAGCCAGAGCGACGAAAAAAAAGTGAAAAAAGCGGCGGCCAGAGTCCTGGGGGAAGCGGCCAGGGATCGCGACCCGGGCATCCGCCTGCTGGCACTCGAGTACCTGGGGAAAATGGACCCTCAGTTCAGTAACAAATTCCTGTTCTCCGCTCTCAAGGATCCAAACCCCTTCGTCCGCGAGAAAGTCCTGAAGGTGCTGGACAGTCGTGAGGGAACGCCGGCGGCGCCACAGACGCCCCCGCAGACCGCGCCACAGGCCGCGACCACGCCCTAGTAGTTGACCCCATTGAAAGTGCCGGTGTAGCTCTGGTGTAATGCTGATATATACTTCTCCCAATTTATTGGGAGGAGCACCAGTCACCCGCCTCCCCCAGGAGGCTACAGTCCCATCCCCTCCAGAATGCTCATCAGACCGTTCCACTGTTTGCTGTTCATCGCTTCGAACCTTTCCAGCAGAGCGGGGATATCCCGCTTATCCCGCGCCAGATAGGCGGTCGTGAAGAAGCGCCGCCACTGCGGGTCTGCCAGTGCCTCCAGCAGGGCGGGATCGAGCGGTTCTTCGGCGGAGAGAAGATGGTTGATTACCGGATCGGTCAGAGCCGTCCTCATTTTCTGGCACAAATCCCGGACTTGGTCGGAGTCCGACCGGGCTTCGAGTGCCGCCAGCAGCACCTCGGTGGAATCGAGTTCCAACACTTCGGCCAGCTTGATGCAAATTTCGTCGGAGGGGACCTTCTCTCCCTTTTCGATCTGCCCTACATAAGTGGGCCACACTCCCTCCGGCCTTCTGGACGTGCGCACCTGTCGGGCGAGTTTGCCCTGACTCAAACTCGTCCTCTTCCTGGCCTCTCTTATCATCTCCGCAAAGTTCATCTGGACCCTCTTCTCCCAATTTTGTCGGCCGACTCTGTCGTGGGAAATAAATACGCCAAAAAACAGGGACTGACAAGAGAATATTAATACACCCACGAGTGTGTGTCAAGCTTTATTCGCACCGTCGGCGCAGGTGCGAAATTCTACTTGACAACACGCATCAGTGTGTGTAAATTAAGTCGTGATTGTGGAGCGCCCTTGCGGACCCTCCGACCTACACACACTGGAGAGTGTGGTGGTCAAATCACAGAAATACAACGTCTTGAGTGTGGCGGTCCGCTGAGCGTGGCAAATCCTCATCCGTAAAGCTCGAATTCCCCTTTTCGGGTTTCTGAGATCTTCAAATAACTACCTCCCCACACCGCCTCGTTTGGGGATCTTAGTTACGGTTTGCGATCACACCGTTCGATCGCCACACTCTTGATTTTCTCCCCCAGGCAGCCCATCTTCTTGAGATGGGCTGTCCTCGTTCTACCTCAGCCCCTCGTCTTTTTCTCGGCGCTTTCCCCTATTCCTGGTCTGACCATGCACATCTGTATGGTCGCCTTCAGCGACCTGCGCTTCGACTACAGAATCTTTCGCGAGGCCACCTCCCTACATCGGGCGGGCCACCGCGTCTCCATTGTCGCTTCCGCCTTCGATCCGTCGCCGCTGACCGATTGGGAGGGAATCGAACTCGATCTCATTCCCATCGACCGCTCCCTCTCCCTGCGCCGTATCTATCCCGCTTTCTGGCGATGGGCTAGGCAGCGCCTTCTCGCGGTCCGTCCCGACGTCTTTCACGCCCACGACCTGGATGTCCTGTGGCCAGCGGTCCGGGCGGCCAAACGCCTGGATGTGCCAGTCGTCTATGACTCGCACGAGCTGTGGATCGACCAATCCTCCCTTGTTGGGCGACCCGCCATCCGCTCCTTCTGGACCCTGCTGGAGCGGCGGCTGATCGAGAGCGCACACCGGGTCATCGCGGTGAGCGAATCGATTGCCCGCATTCTGGAGGACCGCTACCGGCTGGAGGAAGTGACCGTGCTGCGCAATCTCCCTCTGTACCGGCCGCCGGTGGAAAGCGACCGGATCCGCGTCGAACTTGGCCTGGCTGCCGATCGCCCCGTGGTCCTCTATCAGGGTGGCTTTCTCACCGAAAACGGTCTGAGCGAACAAATCGAGGCCGCCTCTGACTTCGGGCCGGCGGCCTTTGTCCTGATCGGCGACGGTCCCCGCGAAGCGGCCCTTCGCCAGCAGGTGTGCAGTTCCGACCTCCAGGACCGGGTCTTCTTCATTCCCCGGGTCCCGTTTCGGGAACTTCACACCTACACCTGCTCGGCGGACCTGGGCCTCTGCCTCATCAAGAACGCCGGTAGAAGCTTCTACTACTCCATGCCCAACAAACTATTCGAATACCTGATGGCCGGCCTGCCGGTCCTGGCCAGCGATTTTCCCGAAATGCGGCGCGTCATTGCCGAGACCGATGCCGGCCAGGTAGCCGATCCAGGCGATCTGGAAGCCATCCGCACTCTCGTCTGCCAGATGCTGGCCGACGGAGACCGGCGACAGGCCTACAGACGGGCGGCGCTCGCGGCGGGACAGCGCTTCAACTGGGAGCGGGAAGCCGGCCGCTTGACCCGCCTCTATGCAGAGCTGTAATTCCTTCGGGAAGTGCCTGTGCCCATCGTTTCCTCTCCCTCGTGAATAGGGAATTCCGTGACCGCCAGCTCACATCTACCTTCTATCAGCGTCGTGATGCCCACCTACGATGAGCCCGAACGGCTGCAGGCCGCCCTGCGGCGTCTGTCATCCCAGGAATATCCGCCCCAAGAGGTGGAGATCGTCGTTATCGACGATGCCTCGCCCCGTCCGCCCTGTAAACAGCTGGGCGACCTCGTCCAGCCCTTCTCCCTGCGCCTGATCCGCCAGACCGTTAATCAAGGGCGTGCGCGCGCGCGCAACGCCGGGCTACGCGCTGCCCGGGGAGAGCTGATCGTCTTTCTCGACAGCGACATGACCGTAGAGCCCGGTTTTCTGCGCGCCCACGCCGATCTGCACCGGAATCACCCGCAGACCGTAGCTATTGGCCATATCCGTTTCGACTCGAACCTCCCCTCCAACTGCCTGACCCGCTATATCGAAACCCGGGGCGTCCATCGGCTGGCCCCCGGCGAACCCGTGCCGTTCAAATGTTTTGTCACCGGCAACTCCTCAATGCGACGGGACCTGCTGCTGGAGGTGGGGCTTTTCGATGAAGATTTCACCGCATACGGTGGGGAAGATCTGGAGCTGGGCTATCGCCTCCACAGACAGGGGGTGGCCTTTCGTTACCTCCCCGAGGCGATGTCGTGGCACCATCACTTGCGCTCCCTGGACCAGCACTGCCAGCTCATGCACACCTACGGCCGCCATTCCCTGCCGCTACTGGCGACAAAACACCCGGAACTGGCCGGCCTGCTCCGCCTGAACTTCCTGAAGCGCCCGCTACTCTCTCCCCGACGACTGCTCATGAGCCTGGCCCTCTGCGAGTGTGTCTATCGCCCGATCTTGAACCTGAGTCGGTGGAACCTGAACCGCCAGGTCCCGGATCTGTTCTTCGATTATTTGTGGTGGTCCAACCGCACCCGGGGGTTTCTGGAAGCCGCCGACCGGGAGAACTGAAGGTGCCACACCCATCGACAATGATCTATCCCACTCCTGCCCAGCTGCTGCGGGTCTCCTTACCGGCGCTGCTGATGGCCCACTTTCTGGTCTGGCCCCTCATCGGCCTCCGCTCTGCCCACGCCGGCCTCATCGCCGCCGAACTGGTCATCATCTGGTTCATGGCGCTCTTCATCCGCCGCCGCCGGCTGGCCCCCGAAAATTTGCTGCTGCTCAACGCAGCCCCCCTCGGCAGCCTGGCCATCGCCGCAGCGACCGCCTTTTTCGCCAGCCTGGTCATCGCCGAGTTCGATCTACTGTGGGGGCTGGGCCTGGCTTTTTTTGACCTGGCTCCCCCCCTCTCCCTGCAGCGCGGCCTCCTGGAGGTCCAGATCGCCCGCACTCCGCTGGAAATGATCCTGGGATTCCTGGCCCTGGCCCTGTTTCCCGGGGTGTGCGAAGAGCTCTTTTTCCGGGGGTTCGTCTTCACCGGTCTCTACGCCCACCGAGGGCCCACCACCGCCCTGCTGGGTTCGGCCCTGCTGTTCGCCCTCGCCCATTTCAACCCCTGGCAACTCCCCGCCCTGCTGCTCTTCGGGCTCTTCCTCGGCCTGCTGGTCTACTGGACCCACAGTATCTACCCGGCCATTCTCGCCCACTTCATCAACAATCTGCTCTCCTTTGCCGGCGTCAACCTGCGCGCCTACTTCGGACTGGAGCTTTTCACTCCCTTCCAGCCCCTGCCCCTGCCCTTCACCCTGGCCGCAGTACTGCTGCTGATCGCCGGCCTGCTGCTCCTGCGACGGCAGCCGGTCGTGGTGGAATTGATCGACGGCCAGACCGATTTATCCAAACCCGATGCAGTTCGCATTGAAGATCAGTACAGCAATTGAAAACAAGTAATTATGGTAAAATTCACTTCTGAATTTTCTGTGGGGAGATAATCTTTTCTCCGCAATTTTCTCCGCCCCCCACACCGCTGGGAGCACGTTCCATGCTCCCCATCCAAATCCGCTCTTTCCCCCAAAGAACGCAAAAATCCCGTCTGCCTTTTCGCTGCAGACGGGACTCTCTTGTCGCTGCTACCGATCCGGTTTTCAGATGTTGCGGCGTTGGCCAATGAACCCTGGAAAATTGCGGAAGAATGGAGACATTCCCACTCCTGGCGAATCATCGGTCATTTCGCAACATCGCGATGCGGTATGGGCCCCTTGGTCAGCCGAGAACCTGGGCGACGGCCGAGCCTATGTCTGCCGGACTCTCACACACGTGGATGCCCGCCGCGCGCATCGCCTTCATCTTCTCATCGGCGGTCCCCTTACCCCCGGCGATGATCGCCCCGGCGTGGCCCATGCGGCGCCCCGGCGGAGCGGTGCGCCCGGCGATGAAACCGACGACCGGCTTGTCGAGATACCGCCTGATGTAGGCGGCGGCCTCCTCTTCGGCGGTGCCGCCGATCTCGCCGATCATCACCACCGCCTCGGTGTCTGGATCCTTGCGAAACAGCTTGAGCGCATCGACGAAGCGGGTGCCGATCACTGGATCGCCGCCGATGCCGATGCAGGTCGATTGACCGATATTCCGTTCCGAGAGCTGGCCCACCGCCTCGTAGGTCAGGGTGCCGCTGCGCGAAATAACCCCCACCTTGCCAGGTTGGTGGATGAAACCGGGCATGATGCCGATCTTGCACTTGCCCGGGGAAATGATGCCCGGGCAGTTCGGGCCGATCAGGCGGGTGGAGCGGGATTGCAGGTAGTGGTAGGCCTTGACCATGTCGGCTGTGGGAATCCCCTCGGTGATGCAGATCACCAGCTCGATGCCCGCGGCGGCCGCCTCCATGATGGCATCCCCGGCGAAAGGGGGGGGCACAAAGATGACCGAGGCGTTGGCTTTGGTGGCATCTACCGCCTCGGCAACCGCGTTGAAAACTGGCACCCCTTCGAATTCCTGTCCTCCCTTGCCCGGGGTCACCCCGCCCACGACCTGCGTGCCGTATTCCATCATCTGCCGGGCGTGGAAGGAACCCTCTCCCCCGGTGATTCCCTGGACGATGACCCGGGTATTTTCGTCGATCAGAACGCTCATGACTTTTCCTCGATTGGCGATTTGCCGCTTTGCTTAGCCCAGGGCGGCCACGACCTTTTCCGCCGCGTCCTTCAGACCATGGCCTACGGCGAAGTTAAGACCCGACTGTTCCAGCATCTCGGCGGCCACATCGGCGTTCGTGCCGGCCAGACGCACCACGATCGGCACCCCCACCTCCAGATTCCTACGCGCCTGGATCACTCCCTCGGCCACCCGATCGCAGCGCACGATGCCGCCGAAGATATTGATGAGGATGCCTTTGACATTGTCATCCGAAAGCAGGATACGGAAGCCATTTTCCACCGTTTCGGCGCTGGCTCCCCCTCCGACATCCAGGAAATTGGCCGGTTCCCCACCGGCCAGCTTGATGATGTCCATGGTCGCCATGGCCAGCCCCGCGCCGTTGACCATGCAGCCGATATTGCCATCCAGCTTGATGTAGTTCAGGTCGTACTTGGACGCCTCGACTTCCAGCTCTGCTTCCTCGTCCAGATCGCGCATGGCGGCCAGGTCCGCGTGGCGGAAGACGGCATTGTCGTCGAAGTTGATCTTGGCGTCCAGGGCCAGAATCTGTCCATCCCGGGTGAGTACCAGGGGGTTGGTCTCCGCCAGCGAGCAATCCGCCCCTTCGTAGGCTCGGTACAGGTTGAGGAGGAGACGGGCCGCCTCCCGCACCTGTTTGCCCTCCAGACCCAGGCCAAAGGCCAGCTGGGTCGCCTGAAAGGGAAGCAGGCCGATGCCCGGCTCGACTGCCTCTTTGAGGATCTTTCCCGGACTTCTGGCCGCCACTTCTTCGATCTCCACTCCCCCTTCCCGGCTGGCCATCACCACCAGACGGCTCCGCGCCCGATCCAGGGTGATTCCCAGATAGAACTCCCGCTCAATGTCGCTGGCCTCCTCCACCAGCACCTGCTTGACCTTTTGGCCCTCCGGGCCGGTCTGGTGGGTGACCAGTTGCATGCCGATGATCTGTTCGGCAGCCCGACGCGCCTCCTCTGGAGTGGCGACGACCTTGACCCCCCCGCCTTTACCCCGTCCCCCGGCGTGAATCTGCGCCTTTACCACCGCGCGCCCTCCCAGATCGGCGGCGATGCGTTCGGCCTCTTCCGGAGTGTGCGCCACGTTGCCCTCAGGGACGGCGACGTCGTACTGGCGGAGAATCTCTTTGGCTTGATATTCGTGAATTTTCATTTTTTTCCTCTGTCTTCCCGCTTTCGAAGCGCAATCAGTGTACGAAAACTTCTCCCATTGAGCAAGGCGTGAGCCAGGCGGAAGTTAGTGGAGAGAGAGGAATGCGCTCGGGAGCAAAAATACCTGTTTGCTTTCTAGTAGAATATTAATATTATCTTACAATCATTCCTTGTGTGCGCAATGTGTGCGGCTTCCCCTCAAGGGTCGCAGCGTCTGCCGGATGCGGAGAAAAAACAGAGATGGCCGCCAAAATTTTTACCTCTTCTCTCGCCAAAAAACTGGGCATGGCCCTGACCGGACTCGTCCTCTACGGATTCCTGGCCGGCCATCTGATCGGCAACTCCCTGCTGCTGCGTTCCGACGGAGGCAAGGCGTTCAATGCCTATTCCGAATTTTTGGTCACTCATCCCCTGATCGTGCCGGTCGAAATCTTCCTTCTCACCATACTTTTTGTGCATCTCTATCTGGCCATTCGGGTCAGCATCGAAAACCGGCAAGCCCGCCCGGTTGGCTACCAAAAGACCCGCAGCGCCGGGGGACGCAGCTGGGCTTCCTACTCCATGATCTTCTCCGGAATTGTGATTCTGGTCTTTCTCGTCATCCACCTCAAGACATTCAAGTATGGAGATCACAGCGGCGGCAACCTCTACGCACTGGTCTCCTCTTCCTTTCAGCAAACCGGCTACATGGCCTGGTACGTCTTCGCCATGATCGTTCTGGGCTTTCATCTGTGGCACGCCTTTCAATCGGCCCTCCAGACCCTGAGTGTCGGTGGTCAAAAGGTCAGATCCCTGGGTTTGCTCTTCTGCCTGGTCCTGTCCATGGGTTTCGGTTTCCTGCCCATCTACCTGGGCGTACTGAGCAAGTGAGGTAAGCATGGTGCTCGATGGAAAAATCCCCGGTGGTCCCCTCGCTGAAAAGTGGGACAAACACCGCTTCGATCTCAAGCTGGTCAACCCGGCCAACAAACGCAAGCACAGGGTGATCGTGGTCGGCACCGGCCTGGCCGGTGCCTCCGCCAGTGCGACCCTGGCCGAACTGGGTTACAACGTCCTCTCCTTTTGCTTTCACGACAGCCCCCGCCGGGCGCACAGCATTGCCGCCCAGGGGGGCATCAACGCCGCCAAAAATTACCAGAACGACGGCGACAGCATCTACCGGCTGTTCTACGATACCATAAAGGGGGGGGACTACCGGGCGCGCGAGGCCAACGTCTATCGACTGGCCCAGATCAGCAACAACATCATCGACCAGTGCGCCGCCCAGGGCGTGCCTTTCGCCCGCGAATACGGGGGCACCCTGAGCAACCGCTCCTTTGGCGGGGCTCAGGTCTCCCGCACCTTCTACGCCCGGGGGCAGACCGGTCAGCAGCTGTTGCTGGGCGCGTACAGCAGCCTGATGCGCCAGGTGGGCACCGGCAAGATTGAACTCTTCCCCAAGCGCGAAATGCTCGATCTGGTCCTGGTCGACGGCCAGGCGCGCGGCATCGTTTGCCGCAACCTGTTCACCGGACAGCTCGAATCGCATGCCGCCGATGCAGTAGTGCTGGCCACCGGCGGATACGGCAACGTCTTTTTCCTCTCCACCAATGCCGTTAACTCGAACGTCACCGCTGCCTGGCGCGTTCACAAGAAGGGTGCTCTTTTCGCCAATCCCTGTTTCACCCAGATCCATCCCACCTGCATTCCGGTTTCTGGAGATCATCAGTCCAAACTCACCTTGATGAGCGAAAGTCTGCGCAACGACGGCCGCGTCTGGGTACCCAGTAAGATCGGAGACAGCCGCCCTCCCGAGCAGATTCCGGAACAGGGAAGGGATTACTACCTGGAACGCCGCTATCCCAGCTTCGGCAATCTGGTCCCCCGCGATGTGGCCTCCCGGGCTGCCAAGGCCGCCTGCGACGAGGGAAGAGGCGTGGGTTCGACCGGGCGGGCAGTCTATCTGGACTTCGCCGACGCCATTGAGCGCGACGGCGAAGAGGCGATCAAGCAGAAATACGGCAATCTATTCGACATGTACCACGAGATCACCTCCGAAAATCCGTACCAGGCGCCCATGCGCATCTATCCAGCCGTGCACTATACCATGGGAGGGGTCTGGGTCGATTACAACCTGATGAGCACCGTACCCGGCCTCTTCGTCCTGGGTGAGGCCAACTTCTCCGACCACGGCGCCAACCGCCTGGGGGCCAGCGCACTGATGCAGGGCCTGGCGGACGGATACTTTGTCATTCCCTACACCATCGGCGGATATCTGGCCGGCACCCAGCAGCAACCGGTCAGCACCGATCACCCGGCTTTCAGGGAAACCGAGAAGCAGGTCCACGAACGGCTCGAAAAACTTCTATCCATCAATGGCAAGCGGACGGTCGAGGACTTTCATCGAGAGCTGGGCATGCTGATGTGGGAACACTGCGGCATGGCCCGCAATGCCGAGGGCCTGAAACACGCCGGGCAAAAAGTGGCCCAAATCCGCGATGAGTTCTGGCAGAACGTGACCGTCCTCGGCTCCCAGGGAGAATTCAATCAGGCTCTGGAACGGGCCGGGCGGGTGGCCGACTTTCTCGAATTTGCCGAGTTGATGGTGCGCGACGCCCTGGAGCGCGAAGAATCCTGTGGCGGCCACTTCCGCGAAGAGCACCAGACCGAAGAGGGGGAAGCGCTTCGGGATGACGAGAACTTCACCTATGCGGCGGCATGGGGTTTCAACGGGGTCGGCGTCGAGCCCACGCTCAACAAGGAGACGCTGGAGTTCGAGAACGTCTCTCTGACGCAAAGGAGCTACAAGTGAGCGGCGGAATGAATTTCACTCTCAAGGTCTGGCGGCAAAAGAACGCCGGGCAAAAGGGACAACTGATCACCTATCAGGCCACCGATATCTCCCCCGACATGTCCTTTCTGGAAATGCTGGACACGGTCAATCAAGAACTCGTCCGCAAGGGGGAGGAGCCGATTTCCTTCGATAGCGATTGCCGGGAGGGGATCTGCGGCACCTGCGGCCTGGTCATCAACGGCCTGGCACACGGAGAGGGAAAGGGGACCTGCACCTGTCAGCTCTACATGCGCAGCTTCGATGATGGAGAGACGATCACCATCGAACCCTGGCGAGCAGCCGCCTTTCCGGTCATCAAAGACCTGGTTGTCGACCGCTCCGCCCTCGACCGCATCATCCAGGCCGGCGGATTCGCTTCGGTCAACACCGGTTCGGCCCCCGACGCCAATTCTCTCCTCATCTCCCAGGAAACCGCCTCCGAGGCTTTCGATGCGGCCGCCTGCATCGGCTGCGGAGCGTGCGTGGCCTCCTGCAAAAACGCATCAGCCATGCTCTTCACATCGGCCAAGATAAAGCATCTGGGCATCCTCCCACAGGGACAGCCGGAGCGAGAAAGGCGGGTGGTGGCCATGCTGGAAGCCATGCAGGATGCGGGGTTTGGCAACTGCTCCAACGAATACGAGTGTGAAGCAGTATGCCCCAAGGAGATCTCGGCGGAAACCATTGCCTTCCTCAACCGGGAGTATCTGCGCTCCAAGCTGACGGGAAAATAAACTCCTCTTCTTTTCGGCTATTCCATCAGAGAACGGAAAACGGGCCTCGCTTCTCTTGCGAGGCCCGTTTTTTATCTTCTGTAGCGGCGAAGAGCTTATCCGGCGTACACGCTCACGCGTTTGCGATCTTTGCCCCAGCTCTCGTATTTGACGGCGCCGTCGATAAGGGCGAACAGGGTGTCATCCCCTCCCTTTTTGACGTTGGTGCCGGGGTGGATTCGGGTCCCCCGCTGCCGCACCAAGATGGTTCCCGCCGTGACCTTTTCTCCGCCAAACCGCTTGACGCCCAGACGTTGGGCATGGCTATCGCGGCCGTTTCTGGAACTGCCGACGCCCTTTTTATGTGCCATAATGATTCATCCTTTCAAGCTGATTGCTGCTGCCCTGTTCCGCCGATACTCAGTTGGCTAGGACGATATCTTCTACTTGGATTTCGGTATAGTCCTGTCGATGGCCGTTGCGCACGCGGTAGGTCTTCCGCCGCTTCATCTTGAAGACGATGACTTTCTTTCCCCGGCCGTGACCGACGACCGTGGCCTTGATGGCCGCACCCTCGACGGTTGGCGTACCTACTAACGTCTCACCGTCGTCCTTGGAGACCAGCAGGACGTCGGTGAACTCTTGCTGTGCTCCCTCCTCGAGGTCCAGCTTGGGCACTCGGAGCGTCAGGCCCTTGTCGACCCGCATCTGCTCGCCAGCGATCTTGACTACAGCGTACATACTTCTCTCCCGATTCTGGTTTTTCTTCTTTATTGAGACAGAAGTAAAAAGATAAGGATCCAGTCCGGTTCTGTCAAATTCTGAACTCGGCGGTCACATCCAGACTGCGCTTGAGGGAAAAGAAGCGGTAATCCTGGGGCGAAAGAGAGTTATCCTCCTCCAACTCCAATCGAGCCTTGGTAGCCTTGCGTAGCGACCTCAGGCGTTCTTCTCGATTCTCCAGAATATAGGTGGCCACCTCCGGATGGACCTTGAGTACGAAGCGGCGCTCCCGGGTGGCTGCATAGGACCGCTGCAGCCAGCGTTCTATTTTGGTGAGCGTGGTGTCCGGCCCCATGACTCGCCCCGTGCCATTGCAGGTCGGGCACGGTTCGCTGTGCGTGTGCAGCAAATTCGGCCTCACCCGCTGGCGGGTCATCTCCACCAGGCCGAATTCGCTGACCTGCGGGCTGATGGAAATCTTTGCCCGATCCTTCTTCACCTCATCGATCATCTGATCGACGATCTTTCGACGGTTCTTCTCCTCGTTCATATCGATGAAATCGATGACGATGATCCCACCGATATCGCGCAGGCGCAGTTGGCAAGCAATCTCCTTGGCCGCCTCCAGATTGGTGTTGAGATTGTTCTCCTCCTGGTCGTCGGAACCTACATACCGGGCCGAATTCACATCAATGAAGGTTCCCGCTTCGGCGTAGTCGATGACCAGACATCCTCCCCGCCGCATCCACACCGTGCGGTTGTTGGCCTTTTCCAGAGCCTCTTCCACTTTAAAAGCATCAAATATCGGCCGGCGATCCCGGTAATACTCCACCCGCTTGCGCAGGTCGGGCGACACCGTGCGCAGGTAGGAGACGATCTCCCGATAGCGCTCCTTGTCGTCCATTACCAGGCGCTCCACATTGTCGGTGAACAGGTCGCGGATGACGCTGGAGGTCATACCCAGCTCTTTGTGGACCAGGGATGGTGCCTCTACCTTCTTGCCCAGCTTGACCAGGCGCTCGTGGTTCTTGACCAGCTGCTTCAAGTCGCGCCGGAACTCCTTTTCCGACTGATTCCGTCCCTCCGTGCGTACAATCACTGAATATCCCTTGGGACGTAGTTTGTTTACCACATCCCGCAGGCGCCGCCGTTCACTCCAGCTAGAGATCTTGCGAGATACACCCACCCAGTCTCCTCCCGGCACCAAGACGACAAAACGGCCCGGTAAGGAAAGCTGAGTGGTGACCCGGGCTCCCTTGGTGCCAATCGGTTCTTTGGCGATCTGCACCAGCACCTGCTCTCCCTTGCGGATAAGCTGCTGGATAGGTGGATAACTGCGATGGCGCCGGCCGTTGCGCCCTCCTCCCCCCTCCACCTCGGCATTGTCCGCCTCTATCATGTCCCTTACCTGGAGGAAGGCGGTGCGCTCCTGGCCTATTTCGATGAAGGCCGCCTGCAGGCCCGGCAACACTGCCGTTACTGTGCCTTTAAAAATATCCCCCACCATACGCTCGTTTTCCGGACGCTCGACCCAAATTTCTGCAAGCTGCCCGTCCTCTACGATGGCGATGCGGGATTCGTGAATTCCTTCGTTGATGAATATTTCGGTTTGCATTTGAATTTCCCAGTCGCTTGATCGACCGATTTTTCCCCACTTTTTATTTGGGGGTGGCACTCCCTCTCGACAAGACGACGGGTGCCTCTCGGTCATTCTGCTCTCCCATGGGGATATCCCCCCCAAGAAGGCAGAGATGCAGTGAAACGATCGGGAAACGCTTTAAAGCGAGGTCTTCTCTGCGGCGATTTGCCGTTGGAGAGAAGGGCAAGCGGAGGGCTCAGGGAAGATCAATGGTCCTGGAGAGCGAGAGCGGATACCTGATCCGCGCTTTCGTTCCCCGGGTGATAGATGGGCGAACCATCGGGATTTCACTGCACGATGGGCGCGGTGAACCCAGCATCGGGTCCCAAACTCTGGGCTTCGGCAAACGGGGCTTCCTTTCCGGTCGCCTCCTGACCCATCTATCACCCGAACATCTCGCACAGTATTCCGCAGATCCGCACGCTGTTGTACAGAACCATGCCCTCCTTTTCGGCCTCTATCCGCCCGAAGGCTCACTCTCGCCCCCAGGAATATCCTCAAGTAGGCAAAGAGGAACTTCAGGCTATGACTTACGGGCATGTGTCCTCAACTTTGACGATCCATCGATCTGGGTGTTTTTCAGCACCTAACATGAAAACTAAAGGTTCATTCTTTTCCCTCTCCTCGCGGAGCATACGGGAAAGACCCTACCTTTCTGTTTGGGGTGCCTTGGAACAGCTTTAGAAAAACGGCTCGATCGAGCCGCCTATCGCTAAAATCCCTGAAATGGGGCCCCGCAGAATGCGTTCCCCCGATCTTTTTAAAGAGTTGTCTCTTCTTTGATAAATTCTGTATTTATCAGCCCGGCAATAAGTTGCGCTATGCGGGCAGAATTCTCCAGATAATTATACAAAACCGAGTCCGAACGGGCAAGGTTTTTCCCCGCGGTGTCCCTCGCAATCTGTTTTTTCAGGACGTCCCCCCATCCAGCACCCGACGGTAGCTCTGCCCGTCCAGCAGCACCTCGATGGCCTTTTCCAGCTGCGCATCCCGCTCCAAACCGATGCGCAGCTGCTCCTTCCGCCCCTTCAAGCGGAGACCGAGTTCGCGCCGCAACCCCTCCCGGATATAGGGTTCCAACTTGCGGGTGAATCCGTGGCTCAACTCTTCGTCTATGGACTCCGATACCCGATTGATGGAAGCCAATACCTCCTGGCTCCAGCCCATTTCTTCGGCAAGGGTACGCAGTTGGTCCAACTCCCTATGGACCGTTTTCTCATAGCTGGCAACGGCATCCTTGAGACGGAGGAATTCCCTGAAAGCCACCACCAATTCCTCTTCCTTTTCCGGCCGGACATCCACCTGGTGGAAACTGGACGAATCCGCCGCCACGAAATCCACGATAAAGTCGAAGAAAAGCCGGCGGCGCTCCAACTCCAGAACATAATCGGGAGGCAGGTCCCCCTCCACACTGAGGTCCGGGGTGATCCCTCCTCCTCCATATACCTTCCTCCCCTTGCGGGTGAAGTAGGTCTCTCCATTTCCCCTACTGGTAGAGGAATCCGGGGTAACTTCGATGTCCGGGAAACCGGCCAGGCTCCCCAGGGGAGTGGAGAGGATCTGGTCGATTGCCTCCCCTTCCAAATCGAAACGGGCCCGCAGTGCCGCCCCCGCTTGCTGCAGGTTTTCCGCCCTCAATATGATATCCAGAGTAGGACCGGCAGGCAAACGCCGCTCTCCCATGGAAAGCTGGAAGGAGAGCTCTCCCAGTCCCGAGAAACTGTCGCGGTGGATGCTGCGACCGCTGGGGGTGTAGTAGAGAGCCGTGGTCAGCTTCAAAGCGGCATCTTCCGTCTCCTGGAGGTCGAAGATCGTCTGCACCGACCCCTTGCCGAAAGATGTCGTTCCCAGGATGATACCCCGATCATTGTCCTGAATGGCCCCCGCCACAATTTCGGAGGCGCTGGCGCTCCCCCCGTCGATCAGCACCACGAGCGGCAGGTCTCCGGCTGCCGGTTGCCTCTGGGATTTCTTCACCTCCTGGCGCCGTCCCTCCCGCTCCTTTACTGCCACAATTGGCGCTCCTTTAGGCAGGAAAAGGTCCGCCACCTGGGTTGCCTGGCTCAGCAACCCCCCCGGATTCCCTCGCAGATCCAGGACGACCCCTTTTACTCCTTTGGCCTTCAACTCCTCCAGAGCCCGTTCTACCTCCTCCCCGGTGTCCTCTGAAAACCGGGTCTGGCGCATGCTGATGTAGCCAATTCCCGAATCCAATTCCTCCACCAGGGGCACGCTCTTTATCTTGATCACTTCTCGCGTTATCGTCACCTCCCGGCCCTCCATCCTCCTCACACTTCCTGCCACCTCGATTCGCACCTGGGTCCCCGGCTCTCCCCGCAGGATATCGACGATCTCGTCCAGAGGCAAATCCCTGGTATCTCTGCCTTCGATCGCCACGATCAGGTCCCCTGGCAGCAAACCAGCCCGGTCAGCCGGCGTTCCCTCAATGGGAGATATCACCACCGGATAGTGGTCTTTGATGGCCACTGTTATCCCCAAACCCGCAAATTTTCCCGTTGTGTCCTGGCGCAGTTGGCGCAAACCTTCTTCATCATAGAACTGGCTGTAGGTATCCAGCCTGTCCAGCATCCCCTCTATGGCCGCCTGCATTATCTCTTTCTGGTCGATACTGGCGTAGTAGTTATCCACGATGCGACCATATACCGAACCAAACCGATCCCAGCTTTCGTTTACCCCTGTATATGGGTCCGGGTCCGGTGTTGCCCGGGCTGCCGTCAACCAGAGCAGCAGCGCCATCAACAGACCATTTCCTACTCTCGTGCCCATAATTCTCCTCTCGAACGCTTTCAGCTGCGCAAAGGGAAGTTCGGCCAACGCTCTTGCAGTTTTTTCAAAATTTCTCCGCCCAACAGTTCCTGACTCCGAGTTCCATCCAGGAGAAGAGATTCCTCTTTCCGGGAGTCTGCCAATTCTCGGTACGCCCTCGCCACCTGCTCCTGTAAGCGCTCCCCCGCCAGTTCCATACGGTCGGGGTTTCCCCCTCGTTCCCGCCGTCGTCTGCTCGCTTCCCCCAACGGCAAGTCCAGATAGATCGTCAGATCTGGTAGGCAACCATCCACCGCGACTTGGTTTACCTGCCAGACCGGTTCCAAGCCCAAACCTCTGCCATAACCCTGGTAAGCCAGAGAAGAGGCGACGAAGCGATCGCAAATCACTGCCGTTCCCTCCATCAGAGCCGGTGCTATCACCTCGTGTACATGATGGGCCCTGCTGGCGGCATAGAGAAGCAGTTCAGTGATATCATCCACCTCTCCGTCCGGATCGAGGACCAGATGGCGGATCTTCTCTGCCAGAGGTGTCCCCCCCGGTTCTCTGGTGCGGATGACCGGGACTCCCCGGCTCTCAATGGAACGGGCCAGAAGTTCGCACTGGGTCGTCGTCCCGCTGCCATCGATCCCCTCAAAGACGATGAACAAGCCTTTATGCAAAAGACGAGACCTTATCGTATTGGAAGTTTTTCAGGAAGAACTACCGTAATACCATATGGCGAGATTAAGAGGAGCCCTGAACTGGGGCTGAACCTGCGCTGGACTTTAGCTTGTTGCGGATGTGGGCCAGGCGTTCGATAACGGTGTAGTTCGTCGTCACCGCGAGGACTACCAGAATGAAAACCAGACCTTCATGTCCATAAAGGCCACCCAGGGCCAGGGCTACTATGCGCTCGGGGCGCTGCATGAAACCCACCTTGCAGTCCTCCCCCAATCCCTCTGCCCGCGCCCTGACATAGCTGACCATCAACGACCCGCACAGGGCAAAAAAGAGAATCCCACAGGCAATCCATTCCTCCCGGCCGATCAAGTAAGCCCCGAGGCCGAAGTAGAGAAAGATCTCCGAATAGCGATCCGTAGTCGAATCGAGCAGGGCTCCAAACTTGGTTTCCTTGCGACCCTCTCTGGCGACCTGGCCATCCAATATATCGCAAACCCCTGCCAGCAACATGATTGCTGCCCCCCAGCGCAAATGTCCCTTGGCAAAGGCTACCGTGGCCCCAAGATTCATGGCCAACCCCATTAAGGTCAACCAATCGGGTCGGAAACCCAGTTTTATGAACAACATTGATAAAGGCCTGAGAAGGGCCAGAACTCCTGCTTTTAGATACTTATCGAGCACGCAACCAATCCTGTCTTCTTGAACCCACCTGTGAGTGTTCCAACATTTCTTTCAACCCTCAAAATATAGGGTATATCTCCATGCTCTTGCAAGGCTTTTTAAAGGTTCTTATCCACACCCCAAGTTATCCACTTTTCCACAAATCTTCTCCCCATCCCCTTCTACTTCTTTTTTTTCGTTTTGGCCTATCTCTCGGGAAATCACTAAAATACAATACCTTTTCGGTCCCCCATCTCCCTACTCTAATTTTCCACAAATCTTTTTTTTCAGTGTGGATAACTTTTCTATACTAACCTCACTCTCCCCATCTCCCCACCATCCCCTCCCATCTTTCCCGTCTCACCTTCATTTGGTTGATATCAACCCTTTGGTCTCCGTCTCCCAGGTGGATCAGCATCGACCCGTGGGGAGATAGGTGTGGGCGAGCCAAAGCCCCCATTTTTTTTACTGACATCACTGCCCGGGAAACAATTATATCTACTCCACCTTTCACACCCTTCCATTCCTCCAGGCGGGAATTCACCACCTCAACCTTTTCCAATCCCAACCTCCTCACCACCTCTCTCAAGAAATTTGCCCTGCGCCTTCGGCTCTCCACCAGGTAAACCCACATCCCTGGCATGGCGATCTTCAACGGAATTCCAGGCAATCCCCCGCCCGAGCCAAAATCGATCAGTGAACGGTGAGGAAGACAGGCAATCAACGGCAACCACTTCATCGCTGGCACTAAATGTCTGGTTACCAAAAACTCCCTATCTTCTCGAGAAATCAAACTCATACGTCCCGACCAGGTATACAGAAGATGTACGTATTCCCTCAATTGGCCCCACGCCGCCTCTGGGGGGAAACCCTCTTTGAGCTGACCCTTCCCCTCTTTCACGGCCCTAGTCAGGTCCTCTCCCATCCAGCCTTTTGAATTTTCCTCTTCTACCATTTTTTTTTACCAGCTCATGATGTTCCACGTGGAACATCTTCTCCTGGACCATACGAGAAAAAAAATGTTCCACGTGAAACACCCTCGACCAAGAATTTATTTGCCAATGCAAAAATCGGAAAAGATCCGATCGAGGATGTCGTCGTCAACCCGCTCCCCCAATACCTCCCCAATCGCCCGAAGTCCCTCCTGAAGTTCAGCAACAAGGCATTCGTCAAATGCATCAGAAGAAACCATGCCAAAACCATTTTCAAGATTTCCCACAATGCGGGAAAGGCAGTCAAAGTGTCTTTGGCGAGAGAGGCCAATCCCATCTTTCTCGGAGGGGAAAGGCACACTCTCCAGGATTCGATCTTGCAAAGTGGAGAGCCCATCTCCCGTAAGTGCTGAAATATCAAGGCTGGAATGTTTGTAAGATCCCAAACATGGAATGTTGATTTTTTTTGGTAAATCGGCCTTGTTGAGAACGATCAATCCAGGACGTTCGAGAAGGAATTCTAAAATCACCCCGTCTTCATCATGCCACTCAACCGACGAGTCAAAAATAGAGAGAATAAGGTCGGCATCACGAGCGGTCTGAAGGGCCCGTTTCACTCCTTCCTGTTCAATCGGGTCATCAGAAGAATGAATCCCTGCAGAGTCGGAAAGACGCACGGAAACCCCATTCCAGACGGTTTTCCCCTCAACGACATCTCGGGTGGTTCCGGGAATAGGAGTGACAATGGCCCGTTCTTCACCAAGGAGGGCATTGAGGAGGGTGGATTTGCCAACGTTGGGCCGCCCGAAAAGAGCGATGGAAATCCCTTCCCTTCGACGTCTATTCCCCTCGAAGGTCCCGATCAAACGAGTGGCCAGTCCAAGAGCATCCCGAAGATGTTTAACCACCAGAACACGGTTGATGGCATCGATATCTTCTTCGCTGAAGTCGAGCCCGATTTCAACTAAAGAAAGGGCTTTGACAACCAGGTCCTTCAACTCACGAACAAGTTGAGAAAGCCGCCCATCAACATGCCCATAAGCGGATTCAAGGCTGGTCTGACTACCCGCCTGAATGAGGTCGATAACCGCCTCCGCCTGGAGCAAATCCAGCCGACCGTGGAGGAAAGCGCGGCGGGTAAATTCCCCGGGAGCAGCGAGGGAAGCCCCCCTGGAAATAGCGGCCTGGACCAGACTTTCGAGAACGACTATGCTCCCGTGGCAGCTGATCTCAACGGTATCTTCTCCGGTATAGGACCGGGGTCCCTTCAGGACCCAGCCCAGCCCGGTATCCATCGCCCGGCCTTCGATAATTACCTTCCCAAACTCGACCCGTCGAACCCGTTCGCCGAGGGGGGGATGACTTAAGAAAACCTGCCGACCGATGGATATGGCGGAAGGACCGCTCAAACGCACCAAACCGACCCCTCCCTCACCGGGAGGGGTCGATATGGCAACGATAGTGTCGAGTGGGATCAATGGAGAATTTCGAAAAAGAGCGGGAAGAAAACCAACCGGGGTGCCCGGACCTCAGCTTTGGACAACAACGGCGGATTGCTTTTTAAAATGATTAATGAGAACCTGCTGAAGGATGGTTAGGAGGTTGAAAATGGTCCAGTAGAGAACCAGGCCGGAGGTCATATCCCAGAAGATAAAGATCATAACCACAGGCATAATGTAGACCATAGCAGCCTGTTTGGGATCTTTCATGGTCATCTTCTGCTGCACCAGCATGGATACAGCCATCAGGAGGGGCAGGATATGAAGGCCAAATCCGGCGACGAGGATCTCATCGGGTAGAGAGAGATCGGTTATCCAGAGGATAAATGGGGACTGGCGCAGCTCAATCGTCCGGCCAAAGAGATTGTAGAGAGAAAAGAAGATAGGCATTTGGAGGACCAGAGGAAGGCATCCACCAAGGGGGTTGACACCTTCCTCCTTGTAGAGCTTCATCGTTTCTTTGCTGAGCCGCTGATTGTCGTTTTTGAATTTCTCCCGCAGGGCGGCGATCTTGGGTTGCAGCTCCTGCATCTTAGCCGTGGATTCGTAGGTTTTATGGGTGAGAGGATAGACGATAATCTTGATGACGAGAGCAAAGAGGACGATGATCCATCCGTAGTTGGGGATGACGCTGTAGGTGGCCTTGAAGATAATAAGCAGGAGTTTGGTAATTTGACGAACGACCGGGTAGCCAAAATCGATGGCCTGTTCCAGATCCACCTCGTAGCGAATGAGATTGTCGTAGTTGAGGGGTCCCAGATAGACCAGAGATTGCCAGGTGCCGGCGCTGGAAAGGCGAGCCCCCACTTCGTAGGAGTAGTCGGGTAAGGGCCCGGAATTGGTCCCCTTTCCCCTAAGCAAAACCCGAAACCTACCTTCTCCCCTGGGAGCCACGGCAGAGAGGAAGTATTTGTTTCTCACCCCGACCCATTGCAAATCCCCCCGATACGGTCCCCAAGTTTCCTCTTCATCCCCTTGATCGACCCGAATTTCGGTAAGATCTTCATTAAAAAAAGAAAAGACCCGTGTTTCGCGCAGATCAATGTCGGGATCCCTTTCAGTGGTGGCGATCCCGTTGACCCAGGTGATGTTGGCTTCGGTGTCTTCATCGAACCCCCGATAGAGAAGATCGAGATCAAAACCATACTGGTCACTGTGGAAAGTCAGGACCTTTTCCAGGCTCTTGCCTTCCCCTAATCGGGCGGAAAGCCGCAGAGTGCGTTGATCTCCCTCTCCCAAGGTTATGCTTTCCAGATCGGGCACAAACTCGATTCTGGAAAGATCGATCGTATCATCCACGTGCAAAAGGGAGAGAGCAAGTCCCCTCCCTCCGGAGGGTATGAGTTCGACCTGACGTCCATCGACGCGCTGATACTGAAGAAGTTGACAGGAAGTGAGAACACCCCCCTCGGTGGAAAAGGTGAGTTGCTGAAGAGGTGTCTGGACGATGATCTGTCGGGGAAGAAAGGATTCCCCCTCCCCTGCCGTAGTTGGGGTAGAAAGATCTCCAGTGGAAAGATTTTCACCGGGGGAAACAGAAGAAGGTGCGGATGAAGTAATAGAAGGTGCAGATGACGGAGCGGGTGGGAAATTCTCTTCGGATGGAAGCGAGGATGGACTCTCTTCCTTAGGAGGTGCAAGAGAAGGTTCCTCTTCTGGGGTGAGACCCATAAAATCTTGGTAGTAGGGCAGAAGAAGGAGTATGAGCCCGATGATGAGAAACGCCAGTAAAGTCCTTTTATCCTCCATAACACCTCACCCCATCATTAGATATATGAGAAAAAAGAAAACCGAAGATGCTTTGACCTTCGAACAAATGGGAGAAAAAAGCCGGTTAACCAGGAAAGAAAAAAGACCGATCGATTTTTCACAGCAGGGGATCATACCCTTGTCCACCCCAGGGATGGCACCGAATGAGCCTTTTAAAGGCCCGCCAGCCTCCACCAAGGAGACCGTATTTCTCCAGCGCCTGGATGGCATATTGAGAACAGGTGGGTTGGAAGCGACAGGCCGGGGGCAAAAATGGGGAAAGAAAAAAGCCGTAGAGGCGGATGAGGAAGATGGCGATGTGCTTCATTGGGGATGTTGCATTAAAGCTGAAGGATCAGTCGTCCCAGCTCCTCCTCCAAATCCCGAAAACGGGCTTTAATCGCGGAGGCCTGGGGAAAGATGACCAGTCCGCCATCGATGGGAGTCATGTGTCGACAGATGACCCGCAAACGCCTTTTAAGACGGTTGCGCTTAACGGCGTTCCCCAATTTGCGGCGGACGGCAAAAACGACGCCGAAACTCTCCCGTCCGCGACGAATCCACAGGCGTTCCCCTTTAACCCATCCCATAACAGCGGGGAACCGGTGATGGGACGCTCAAACGGCGAGCCGTTTGCGACCCCGGCGACGACGCCTGTTGAGGATAGCTCTACCGGATGGGGTGCTCATGCGCTTGCGAAAACCGTGCTTGTTGCGACGCTTCCTGTTGCTGGGTTGAAATGTCCTTTTCACAGCCTCTATCCATTCTCGTTAAGTGTAGCTTGTAAAGAAGCAATTTTATTGGGTGATGCTCAAAATGGTGGAAATAGAACAATATAGAGGCAAACCTCGAAGGTGTCAATATAAATCAACCCAAAGCCGTGCAAAGACTTCCGCCCAATCGGGCAGAAGGGATCCTTGACGGGTAGGAAGAGTTTTCATAGCTTTCCACTCCCCCCAAACAACCTCGGAAAAATGTCACAGGATCCCTACGAACTCTGGGCCCAGTGCCTGCTCAACATCGAACGACGGGTCCGCCCGCAGACGTTCAATACCTGGTTCAGACCGACGAGAGTACGTCGCTTTGATGGAGAGAGCCTGATCGTCGAAGTCACAAGCTCCTGGAGTGCCGATTTCATAGAGAGTAAATACCTGGAAATGATTCGTCAGGTGGTCAGAGAAGAGACGGGATTGGGCCCTCAAATATCCTTTATAGTAGCCGATGAGGGGCCGGCCGATGACTCTTCTCCCAACCAACCAGAGCCCTTATCCTCCTCTCAACCGCAAGATACATCCGCGGCAACGCTATCACCCACACCACCTCACGAAACCCCATCTCCCGACGAAGGCTCTTCGTTCTCTCCACTTTTTCAGCCATTGAACGAACGGTATACCTTTGAAACTTTTGTCATTGGAGAGGGAAATCGATTTGCCCACGCCGCGGCACAAGCGGTATCGCAATCTCCGGGAAAGACTCAATTCAATCCTCTGGTCATCTACGGAGGTGTTGGATTGGGGAAAACCCATCTCCTCCAAGCGATCGGGCACCATGCTCTGCGCTGGAATAGAGCTCAAAGAGTGGCCTTTGTCCCCTCTGAAAAATTTATGAGCGATTTCATCGAAGCGATTCGGAAAGAAAAAACAGCCGAATTCCGCCGCCTGTATCGAAGCCCAGAAATCCTGCTGATCGACGATATCCAGTTCCTTCTCAGAGGAGAATCTACACAGAACGAGTTCTTCCACACCTTCAATGCCCTGCACCAGAGTGGCAAGCAGATTGTCATGACCTGCGACAGTCCACCTGGCAAGATGGAGGGCATGGAGGAGAGGTTGGTATCCCGTTTCCAGTGGGGATTGGTGACCTCAATCGAACCACCGGATCTGGAAACGCGTATCGCCATCCTCCAGCAAAAGGCAGAGATCAACGGCATACACTTGCCCGAGGAAGTCGCCGTCTTCTTGGGAAACTATATCAGCTCAAACATTCGGGAATTAGAAGGTGGCCTGATTCATCTGATGGCCTACTGTTCCGTGAATCGCACCGAACTCACGGTAGAGGCGGCAAAACAGATCGTCCAGGAAAGAGGGCCGGCTCAGAATACCTATCTAAGTATTGAAACTATCCAGCAACACGTAGCAGAATATTTCAACCTGACTCCCAACCTGCTCATCGGCAAAACGAGGAAACAGGAGGTGGCCGGAGCCAGGCAGATAGCCATGTTCCTGTCTAAACGGCTCACCAAGAATCCTTTGAAGGTAATAGGTCTGCACTTTGGGAACCGTGACCACAGCACGGTGGTCCACGCCATACAGACGGTAGAAAAAAAGAGCAAAAGGGATGTTTCTTTTGCTCAGATGGTAGAAACTCTTTCAGAAACTGTGCAGCAAAAACATCCGCTCCGCTGATCTTTCCCCTTTCTTCCCCATCTCTAAAAAAACCATCCACAAGTGTCACTTTGGCAGTGGAAAACTGTCCACATAGTTATCCACACTCTTACCTGAATTAGGTGTGGATAATCTTCACTCTCATTCCAATTTCCCGTGAACCCCTCTTTTTTGGTGGATACCCAAACCTATCCACGATCTTATCCACACTCAATTCCCCTTTTATGGAGAACAGATAAATAGACATATAAGTCTCTATTAATAAAAGGCAAAGTTCAGCCTAATAACGTCCCTTTCTTCAATCTTATCCACAAATCCACACCATTACTATTACAACAGTATAGAAAAGAACACAGACTAGTGTATAAAGAAAGTAAAAGGGATGTGGAAAAAAACATAGATACTCCACACCTTTAGAGAGTTTTACTCCACACCTGCTCTTATTAGCACTTGTTTAAGAAAAAAACGAGAGAAAAACAGGGAAAGGTTAAATGTTGAAAACTAAAACCAAATTTATGGCTATAAATTTCTGTTTTTTATGTATTTTACTTCAAATTGAAACGTTCGGGCAAAAGCAGAAAAAAACCAAACGGGACCTATATATAATAGAACTTGACAGGGAATAGTATAATCTCTAATTTAAATAGAGGAAAAAACAGGACCGAAAGACAGCAAAATAGATAGATCGAGGCCCGAATGAAGCTTTCAGTTACCCGTAGCGAACTCTGGCGAGGGATCGACACCGTACTCGATGCGGTTCCCTCGAAGCCAGCTCTCCCCGTTCTTTCCAATATTCTTCTGGTCGCCGAGAAAGATGGCTTATCCCTGGCGGCGACCGATTTAGATCTATCGATAAGGACCCAGATCGTCGCTGCGGTGGAACGACCGGGCAGCATAACCGTACCGGCCAGGACCTTTGCGGAGATCACCCGAGAGTGGCCCGAAGCAGAGCTAACGATCGAAGTGAGTGATGATCGCCTGCGCCTCAGTGGGAGCCTGGGGGAGGTGGAAGGAAGCGAGGGAGCGTACAGCCTTTCGGGGATGCCAGCGGACGATTTCCCGGGCATGCCCGAGAGGTTAAGCGGTCTGTCTCTGGAACTGGACAAGATTGAAGGATTGGATTCCCAGGGGCTGGGAAAAATGATAAGCAAGACGGCTTTTGCCGTCTCCAGAGACGATACTCGACCGGTGCTGAATGGTGTATTATGGCGCATCGATGCCGAGGGGATGCTCATGGTCGCCACAGACGGCCATCGCTTTGCTCATTACCGTAAGAAGCTGAATCTGGGTGATGAGGTGCAGGGAGAGGGAGCGGATGCGATCATGCCTCCTCAGGCCCTCAGCCAGGTAGTCAAATTGCTCGGAGGGACAGACGAACTGGTTCGGGTGACGTTGGGAGAGAGTCAGGTCCTCTTTGACCTGGGGGCAACGCAACTTCTCTCTCGCCTAATAGAAGGGCCTTATGTGGACTATACACAGGTAATACCGAAGGAAAACGACAAACATCTGCGCATTGCGAGCGAACAGTTCCTACCGGCTGTGAGGCGGGTTTCCATCCTTTCGAGTTCGTACACCCACCAGATACGTCTAAAACTGGGAGAAAACTCCATAGATCTTTCGGCCGCGAGTCCGGAGATTGGTGGAGAGGCTCGAGAAGTAATCCCAGCGGTCTATGATCAGGAAGAGATGGATATTGGCTACAATGCTCAGTATTTGATGGAAATCCTGCGTAAAATGGATGCTCAAGAGGTCCTCTTCCAATTGAACAACCAGGTCACCGCAGCTATGCTGCGTCCCGTGGAACAGGCGGATGTAGAGGATTACTTCTGTCTGTTGATGCCGCTGCGCCCCACCGGCTGAGGTCAGACGGACCCTGTGAGGATCCGTGCACTAACCCTCCGGCCTTTTCGCAACTTCAAGCAGATCGACCTCCCCTTCGAGGAAGACCACGTTCTGATCTTCGGCCCCAATGGCCGGGGCAAGAGCAATATCCTGGAAGCCATTTCCTACCTGTCTATCGGCAAGTCAGTGCGCGGAGCCAAAGATCAGCAGGCGGTTCCCCACGGCGAAGAGTACTTCGATATCCAGGCTCAATGCAACAACGGCCGACACGAACAGAAACTGCGAATCTTTTACGCCAAAACGAGCGGAAAAAAGGCCTTTTGCGAGGAAACACTCCTACCTCGCGTTTCGGATGTGCTGGGCCTTTTCAAGACCGTTCACTTCTCCCCGGAGGACGTATCACTGGTATTGCGTTTTCCGGCACAACGTCGCCGTCTCCTCGATATACTCATCTCGCAGTCCAGTCCCCAGTATCTGCGCGATTTGCAGAGATACCAGAGGGTATTGACGCAGAGAAACCACCTGTTGCGCAGCTGGAGAAAGGGTGGGAGAGGATCGGAGGAAAAGGACAACTTGGAACTCTGGACTTCCCAACTAGCCCAGCTGGGAGGAGGTCTCAGAGAAAAGCGCCTGGAGTCATTGGAGGAGATGAGAGGCTCGTTTGCCAGCTATTATCGACGATTTGCCCCGAAAGGAGAAGAGGCGGCCATCGAATACCGAGGCGCCGAATTGGGTGGAGACCGGAGCCAGGGAGAAGAGTTGCTCGAGAAATATCGGGGACGACGAGACCAGGAGCTGCAGGTGGGATACACTCTCTACGGCCCGCACAGAGACGACCTGGTCTTCACCCTTAACAGCCAACCCGCAGACACATTCGGCTCGGAAGGTCAACTGAAGACCATCCTGATCGCCTGGAAGATGGCGGAGGTGCGTTTGCTCGAAGAGCCGGAAGGCAGACAGCCGGTTCTCCTCCTAGATGATGTGTTCTCCGAATTGGATCGCCAGCGGGTAGAAGATTTTTTGGAGATTATAGATGAATTCGACCAGGTACTCGTCACCACACCCCAGGAACCGGGGCCGACGATCGGGGAGCGCTTCGCCGAAATCCGACTCCCCGCCTAGCGATCAGGGTCAGGCCACGCGGCTAGGAGGGCTCCTTGAAGGGGTGATTGAGGACCTGGGGCTGACCGGAAAGATGGCCGAATGCCGGGCGAAGATGGCCTGGGAGGAGGCCGTAGGCGCCTCTCTGGCGCTCCAGACCCGCCCTGTGAGGATCCACAGGGGTCGACTGGAAGTAGCGGTACCTTCGAGCGTCTGGCGCGCTCAGCTGAGCTTTATGAAGCGGGATATCGTCGATCGCATCAATAAATTGATCGGCGAAGAGGTGGTCAAAGAACTGGTTTTGCTGAATCGGCGTTAGTCAACAAGACCCTGAATGGTTTTAAACAGGACCGTCAAAATCAGCACGACCGCGTTTCCTTTCTCCACCCTGGATCGGCAAGATCAACCAAGAAGGAGTTATGCATGTCAGAACCCCTCAGAGATTATTCGGAAGTTGCGGAAGTTGCGGAAGATACTTCCTCTGCCAGTGAGTATACCGCCGATGCCATCCAGGTCCTGAAAGGCCTGGAAGGGGTGCGCAAGCGCCCGGCTATGTATATCGGCGATACAGGCGAAGGCGGTCTCCACGAGATGGTGAAGGAGATCGTCAACAACAGCGTCGATGAGGCGATGGCCGACCGTTGTTCGCGGATTGACGTAATCGTTACGCGCGAAGGCAGCGTCCGCGTCAGAGACGACGGTCACGGCATTCCGGTCGATTTCCACCCGGGAGAAAATAAATCGGGTGTCGAGGTGGTGATGACGATGCTACACGCCGGTGGAAAATTCGACAAAAAGGCGTACCAGGTTTCGGGCGGTCTGCACGGGGTGGGAGCTTCGGTGGTGAATGCCCTTTCGGAATGGTGCGTCGTCGAGGTCTGGCAGCGGGGCCAGATCCACCGCCAGAGATACGCCCGGGGCATCCCCCTGACGGAGCTGGAAGTTGTCGGTGAGGTGGAGGAGACCGGAACGATCATCGAATTTATGCCAGACCCAGAGATCTTTGAGACGGTACTCTTCGACTACGAGATGATCGCCCACCGCCTGCGTGAGTTGGCCTTTTTGACCAAGGGGTTGGAGATCAGGGTGGAGGATGAACGAAGCGGACAAAAGGACATTTTCCTCTACGAAGGAGGGGTAGAGGAATTCGTCCGCTTCCTGAACGAAGGTCGGTCGTTGCTTCATCCCCAGCCGATTTACCTGCAGGGAGAGCGCGACGATGTATCGGTCGAGGTGGCGATGCAGTACAACGATGGCTACCAGGAGACGATTTTTACCTACGCCAACAACATCAAAACCTCTGAAGGTGGCACCCACCTGGTCGGTTTCCGCTCGGCGCTGACGCGTTCACTCAACAGTTATGCTAATCGAAGTAACCTACTGAAAAATATAAAGTTCAACATTTCTGGAGAAGACACGCGGGAAGGTCTTTCCGCCATAGTCAGCGTCAAAGTGCCCGAACCCCAATTCGAGGGACAGACCAAGGGTAAGCTGGGCAACAGCAACGTCAAGGGGTTGGTAGACTCGCTGACCAGCGAGGCGCTGACGGTGTACATGGACGAGAATCCGGATGTAGCCAAGAGGATCATAGAGAAGATCGTCGAGGCGGGCCGGGCGCGCGAAGCGGCGCGCAAGGCCAGGGAATTGACCCGTCGCAAGGGGGTGTTGGACGGCGCTTCCCTGCCCGGCAAACTGGCGGATTGTTCGATCAAGGATCCGGAACAGGCGGAGATCTACCTGGTCGAGGGGGATTCGGCCGGTGGCTCGGCCGCCCAGGCGCGCGATCAGCACTTCCAGGCGGTGCTGCCGATGTTCGGCAAGCCGTTGAATGTGGAAAAGGCGCGCATCGACCGGGTGCTGGGCAACGACAAGTTGTTGCCGCTGATCGGCGCGCTGGGGACCAATCTCGGGGAGGATTACGACTACTCCAAGCTCCGCTATGGCAAGGTGATCATCATGGCCGACGCCGATGTGGATGGCAGCCATATCCGCATCCTGATGATGACCTTCTTCTTTCGTTACATGCGCGAATTGATCGAAAAGGGAAATCTCTACCTGGCGCAACCTCCCCTCTTCCTGGTGAAGAAGGGGAAACAGGAGTTCTACGCCTTCAACGAGCAAGAAAGAGATGAGCACATAAGTGAATTGGGAGGGGGAAACGGGGATGGCCGGGGTATCATGGTGCAGCGCTACAAAGGCCTGGGTGAGATGAATCCGGACCAGCTGTGGCAGACCACTATGGACCCGGAGACGCGCACCTTGCTCCGAGTGGCGCTCGATGACGCGGTGGAGGCCGAACACATGTTCAACCTGCTGATGGGAGATCAGGTAGAGCCGCGCCGAGAGTTCATAGAGAAGTACGCGCTGGATGTGAAAAATCTCGATCTATAATTTATATCTCTATTTTTAACAGCAACTTAAAAGCGAAAGATCGATAGTCAATGTCGGAACAAAGACAATCTCGGGTCCTTCCTGTAAAGATTGAAGACGAGCTCAAGACGTCCTTCCTGGACTACTCGATGAGCGTGATCATGGCCCGTGCCCTACCGGACGTGCGCGATGGCCTGAAGCCTTCACAGCGCCGCATCTTAGTGGCGATGAACGATCTGAGCCTGGCGCCCAACCGCGGCTACCGAAAGTGCGCCAAGATCGCCGGCGATACATCGGGCAACTACCACCCCCACGGTGAGGCGATCGTCTACCCCACCCTGGTGCATATGGCGCAGGATTTCCGACTGCGCTACCTGATGGTCAACGGGCAGGGAAACTTCGGTTCGATCGACGGGTACCCGCCGGCGGCCATGCGCTACACCGAGGCGCGCCTGACCTGGCCGTCCACGGAGATGCTGGCGGATCTGGACAAGGATACGGTCAATTTCATCAAGAACTACGATGAGACTCGCGAAGAGCCGGAAGTCCTGCCTTCCAAGTTCCCCGGCCTTCTGTGCAACGGCTCCATGGGTATTGCCGTGGGCATGGCCACCAAGATTCCGCCGCACAACCTGAGAGAGGTAGCTGCGGGGTTGGCCGCTCTGATCGACGATCCCGAGATCTCGATTGACGAGTTGATGGAGCACATCAAGGCGCCCGACTTCCCCACTGGCGGAGTGATTTACGGCATGAGCGGGGTGCACCAGGCCTACCACACGGGCCGGGGCATGGTCTACATGCGCGCTCGGGCGGATGTAGAGACCAGAAAGAATGGTCGGGAGGACATCGTCGTTACGGAGATCCCCTTCCTGGTCAACAAGTCCACCTTGCTGGAGAAAATCGCCGATCTGGTGCGCGACAAGACGATCGACGGGATCGCCAATATCCGTGACGAATCGGGCCGGGCGGGGATGCGCATCGTCTTTGAGCTCAAGAAGGACGCCTTCCCCGAGGTGGTCCTCAACCAGCTCTACAGCCACAGCATGCTACAGAGCACCTTCGGGGTAATGCTGCTGGCCATCGTCAACGGCCGACCGGAACTGCTCAACCTCAAGCAGATGCTGGAGCACTATGTAGCTCACCGGCACGAGGTGATAATGCGACGGACCCGCTTCGACCTGGAGAAGGCCGAGGCCAGAGCCCACATCCTGGAAGGATTGCGCATTGCGCTGGACCACATCGACGAGGTGATCCAGACCATCCGCGCCTCGGCCAGCCCGGAGGAGGCGCGCGCGAGGTTGATGTCGCAGTTTGAGTTGAGCGAATTGCAGAGCCAGGCGATTCTGAGTATGCCGTTGCAGCGGCTGACCGGCCTGGAACGGGACAAGATCGAGGGAGAATACCAGGAGTTGATGCAGACGATCGGAACGCTGCGCGGCATTCTGGACAGTCGAGAGCGGCGGATGGAAATCATCAAGGAGGAGATCGGCGAGGTCGAGCAGCGATTCGGCGACGAACGGCGCACGGAGATCGTGTACTCGGCCGACGAGTTCGACATGGAAGATCTAATCGCCGAAGAGGATATGGTAGTCACCATCTCCCACGAGGGATACATCAAGCGCATGTCGCCGCGTGCCTATCGGGTCCAGAATCGTGGAGGACGCGGCGTTACGGGGATGAAGACAAAGGAGGAGGACTTCGTCGAGCATCTCTTCGTTGCCTCGACGCACTCCTATCTGATGTTCCTGACGGCCAAGGGCAAG